>Ga0310690_10002133_pt1 | contig 33024 bp, 37 predicted proteins | sample AusTroGonzalo_MG_2_FD_207661 | JGI IMG/M metagenome (GOLD analysis project Ga0310690, IMG submission 207661) | Bovine rumen microbial communities from tropical cattle in Woodstock, Queensland, Australia - Gonzalo_04 (v2) (version 2) | ecosystem: Host-associated > Mammals > Digestive system >...
CACACATGCTCCCTCCAATGTTGCCTTTCACCGTTGCAACACTTCGCGATTGTTTTACGCGAAATGTGAAGGGCGTGGCTTGCGTCCATTGTTGACCGCCACGCTTTAACCAACTCACCGCCGAGCGTGTATTGGTTGACGGGGCGGGAGTGCTTGCGAATGCAATTGCCATAGTTGATGTTGTAGCGATGGGAGCACCACTCAAGGTTCCAGACCTCGTTGTCCGTTTTGCATTCGTTCATGTGGTTTACCTCTTTAAAGTTGTTGGAATTGCTGATAAACGCTTCAGCAACCAATCTGTGAACATACCGATTTTCGCATTTGCATCCCTTGCACAACACGACTTGAACATATCCATTGCCCACAATGCGAGGGCGCAACACTTGCTCCTTGCCCGTGTTATGCCAACTGAGGCTTTTTACCTTTCCCCAACTTGAAACCAAATACATTCCCTCATATTCGGGGATTTCCCTCCACTCCTCCTCGTGAAACAACTCCTCCGTTTCCAATCTCTTTTTTCTTTTTCCGCTCATTTTCGCTCCTGTTTCCTTTTTTCCTTTTCTCGCTCCCTTTTTTTAAAAAAAGCGCATACTAGGCAATGTCATTGGGGAACAAGGAGCAAAACCCCTTTGGCATTTGCGCCTAGTTGCGCATACATCAAATATAGCAATGCTCTATTTTACGACTGACGCTTTGCCTTGCGCACCTCCTGAATGAGTTTTTCCCTTACGAAAAACGTTGGTATTCTGTGCTTTGGGAATAATGTTGCCGGCAATAAGGAGCAAGCAATGTCAACGGCAGACAAGCACATCTTTTCACTGTCAAAAAAGTCTCGCCTTGCGCCTCCAAACGCATGCCAATTGACATACTCATAACCGTTTCCGTCCTTGCCCATTCTGACGTTTGGTTGGACGTTGCACAATTGCTTAAAATACTCATCGTCAACGCTAATTGGCAAATGCCACGCATACCCTGACGCTCGCTTTGGGGAATACAAAAGGTCTAGCAGTTTAACTTGATAGCCCAAGGCGTTGCACAAGAAGAGCTTTTTGACGTTTTGCGACAACTTGAAGTCCTTTCCCTCAAGAAACTTTGCGTCCGTTCCCTTGTACAGTAGGCAATTGGGTCTGTCTTCAACAAACGGGCGCAAGTCATCCTCTATGTTAAAGCCGCCTGAGTCAAACAACGCAAGCATTACCTTTCTTCCGTAATACGCTTGTTCAATGCGCTTTGCTACGTCATCAAGCGTGTTGTCAGTGCCAGCAGACAAAAGCCATGAATTGCCTTGCTCGTCCCATCCCCTTACCACTGACACGAAATACTTTGCGCCAGCAAGTTCTGACTTTTGTTGGTCTATTCCAGCAACTACCAACGCAAGCCTTTCCGACAAGTCCTTCGGATATTCAACTTGCCTGTTGCGGTTTGCCTCCTCTATGCTAACGCTTGAGTCCCCTTCCGCGCGATGCTTGTATGGGACGCCAAGGATTGTATTGGCAAGGTACTTTTTCGCGTCGCCATCTTGCGCGTCCTCCTGAGCCTCCGCAATTTCTCTCCACGACCAAAGTGTTGGATTTGCTAAAGCCCCTATTTGAAATGACCTGTGCAAAGTGTTTGAGGGGCGTGCGTGCTTGTACGCTCCCAATTCGTTCATTTTCCATGCGTCCTGATATGTGTGCTCATGCAAGCAATGCGGGCATATCCACCTAATGGAATCCTCTATAACCTCACCATTGTCATTCTTTTGCCATTGCAACCCCGCAAAGCGATTTTGACCCTCAATGTAAAACGCAAGTTGTTTAACTGGGCTTAACTCTCCGCAATGCAAGCACCTCAAGTTCCACTCCCCCATTGAGCCACGCTTCCAATTTTGGTGAACAACTCCACCGTATTGGCTCGGGCTACTGCACACAATCATCATGCGTTGCTGAAAGGATTGCATACGCAAGCGCAAGGCTTTTAGTTGGCTCATGTTTTTGTCCTCGTCATCAGCGTTTTGCAACTCAACGAAGTCGCTTTCATCCAAAACGCACCAATTGGCTGTTGCGCTTATTACTTGAGTGCCGCCTCCCAAGAAGTAGATTACGGATTGCGCGGAGGGCATGTGAAACGATGTTTTCATCTTGTTGCCCCTTTGCGACAAGTCCTTGTTTACGTCCTTTAGCGAGCAAAGCAAGGGCATGACAGTATCTTTGTTAGTGCGCTCACCTAGTTCCAATGACGGGTAAACAATTAGTCCAGACAAGCCACCGTCATGCACGCGCTTCAGCATACTGAATTTCCAAATTTGTGATTTCCCCAATCGTTGTCCCGCTTGTATCGTGACCTCTTGGCAATTTGGGTCATCCGTTGCTTCAAGTATTTCACGTTGGTATGGATACAACTTAACAAGGCCTGTTGCATTGCTTGTATGGTCAAAGCTCAAGTCTATGTTGTGTTCGCACCAATCAACAATGTCCTCCTTCTCGATTGGTCTTATGCCCCTTAACAGTTTATCAACGGCATAGCGTGCCGCCGCTTCATAAAAGGGTTGCTCGTTGATGACGTACTTGCTTCTCACTCCTCATCCTCCGTTTCGCCTTCAACCGTGTAGCAAATGTCCGCAACGTCCGTCTTGTCAATGTTGCTCAGCATTCCGTCAATTACCTCAACCAACGCTGGAACCAACTTGCACTCCTCACGCAACTTAAGCATTGCGTTTCTTTGCGCGTCAAGTATTGCCATTGCAACCTCCCTGTCCCTTTGCATTCTCCAACTGCGCAAGGCTTCCTTGATTTTCTCGTTCTTTAGCGCCAAGTTTTCCAACTCCAAGTCCGTTTTGCCAGTGCCCGCTTTGCGCTCCCTTAATGACTTGCAATAAGTTGAAACGCATTCCACCAAGTCCATTTTGCCATTTGCGTTTTTCTTTAGCAAGCCATTTTGTATGAACCCCGTTATGTTTGCCGTTGTAATTCCAAGGCAATACGCAAGGTCAGTTTGTGACAATTCAACGCTGTTAATGTCAACGTTTGAGGTTGTTTGAAGTTTTCTTTTTGTTACCGTTGCCGTCTTGGTAGGTTTGGCTTTTTTTGCTGATTTTCGCAAGTCCTTGTCGCTCATACACTTTTATTTTGCATTTTTTATGCTTTTTATGCAAGTCAAATTCAGGCAGCGCTCACGTCCCGCGACCCACCCCCCTGCTTTAAAAATCCTTATGCGGGGGGGTATGTTGTTGAATTGTAGCGGCTTATGGAATCTGCTCTTTTTTATTTTATTGAATAAATTGGGCTTTTGTTGGTTTTCGTCCCATAAAATGCAAATGCATTCTTGTCGTTTGTTGTTGCATTTTATGTCTTGTCCCAATCCCTCGGCAATGCGTCCCCCGTTTCCATTGCCCTTTTCATTGCCTCCCTAAATCGCTCCGTCAACGCCTCCGCTTCCTTGCACTTTACATGCAATTCCCTTGCTATTTCCCTTGTTGTTGCCTTTTCCATTAGCAATTCCAAAAGCGTTTTCCCCCTTTCGTCTTGCACGTACTCCTCTGCAATGGCGCTTGTTGAGGCGTTAAGCGAATTGGTTGCTACTTCATCGCACTCCACCTCATCGCCCCTTCTCCTTTGCTCCCTTTGCCATTTGCGAAGGCAATCCAACAACGCTCTCTTTAATACCATAGCAATGAATGACTTTGGAGTTGACTTGGAAGTGTTGTACAAGTGCCAATTTTTGGCGAGCTTCATTAGAGCGTGTTGCTGAAAGTCCTCGCGGTCTTGCTTCGACAACCTCTCTTGCCTCTTGACAAGGTAGTAAATCGTGGTCTGTGCATATTGAAGCATGTCATTTGGGATAGCGTCGTCCATTAACGCTATTATACCAATGACGCGAGGTAGCGATAAAAAAAGCGCCACATTCGCTCTGAAGCGGTGAGTGCGTATGTTTGCACTAGTTACCGTTGCTTCGTTGCGTGTGGCGCGTCTATGTTGAAGTATGAGGGTGTTGCGAGGCTAAACGCGCAACTTTGGATTGGCGGGCTGAAGCCCCAGCCCCTGACGTAGCATTAGGAGCCAGCACTTGAGCTCAACGCTTGCCTCCATTGCGTTGTGAGCCTTCATCTCCGCTATTGGGCATTCCATGCGCTCGCTTGCTCTTGTTTCAGAGCGGAGCGTAAGGCGCATAGTTTGCGCCTTTGGCATGACAATGGCGGTGAGCGTGTACTCATCATAGTAACCGTCAATTGGTATGAGCAAAATGCGTTGGAGGTAAGTGCCCTCACGAGTTTGGGCAAAACCGTGTTGAGCGTAGTCGCTTGGAATTGCAATTGAACTTGACATTATTCTTTTAAGTCCTCCCTAAACTTTGGATTAACGGACTGAAGCCCAAACGCTTTGCAGAAGTTTATTTCAATCATGCGAACATACCCAACGCCTCCCACCGCTATCGACAACCCCTTGTCGCATATTTGGGATGGGTAGAAGAGTTTGGGCTTGCCTTGTTGCAATGACAAGGCAAAGGAGTTTGAGGCGACAGCGTGTTGTGAACTGCTTCTGTATGCGTATGGCGCGAGAACCAACGACTTGTCAAAGGTTGACAATTGCATGACGAACTTTAGCGTGTACTCATCATACGCGCCCTCAATTGGGGCAAACTCCTTTTTAACATCAATGGTCAAGTTGTCCATTGTGAAAAGGTTATAGCGCGAAATGCTCGGTGTTTCATATCCGAGGTTGTTGTGAAGGGCTTTAAGCAATTGGGATGATTGCCAGCGACACTCACGCCAATACTCCTCTGGATTCATTAGGTCTTGATAACTCATGACTTTCGCCCCCTTTCTTTAAAAAACTCTTTCGTTTCAATATAGTCCTCTATAAGTGGAAAGTCGTCATGGTCTAGCCAAACATCAATGTGAACGGTGCTGTGCCCTGACCAATGTTGTTCTATGTCTAGCGATTGCACTAAACCGATTGGGCATTTGTCAATGGTTAATCTCTTGCCCATCCAAAATCTCATTGCCTTCATTAAGTCTATCATCTATGTTATTTCTCCAAAAAATGCCTGATTTTTCCCCGATTTCAAATTCTTCGTAAATGTTGTCACCAAGTCTTATTGTTTTAACTGAAATGTATTGGTCTTTGAAAACCTTTGCCAATCTCATTCTGCCTTGCGCCATTAAATTGCCATCTTTGCTTAATGCAAGGCGAAGGGCACCGCTTTGATATGGCTTGCCAACTAGTTTGCAATAGAATTCAGTAATTTCCTTTCTGGTTGCGAAACGACACTCCTTTACATTAATGTCCCTAACGAAATTCCAAATGTCTGATTTGATGCTCATGTGCGCTTTCCTCTTGCTTTGTTGTTGTTTGTTGTTTCCTCGGTTTGTTGAGAAACAATAACATAAAGAACAAGCTCAGTTTTTCCACGCTTTAATTGAAAAACCTTGCAATGAGCCTCAAAGAACTTTTACTATGGCTTTAGCGTTTCCTTGCAAACAATGGTGACAACCCCGTTCATTACTTCAATTGTGTACTGAGCCAGCCCTTGCTCGTTAAGCAAATTGACTATTTTTTTGACCAACTTTGTGTTTTTCGCTTCACTTTTCATTTTGCTTTTCTCCTTGTGTTTTTTTGCGTGTTGCTTCGGGGACTTCGCCCCCTTTTGCAATTCCGCGTCTGGTCGTGGCTGTGCCACTCCAATATACCACTGACATTGCTGTTGTTGCAAAAAGTTGACCTGAGGTGACCTGTTTCACAACATTATATTTAACAACTCCCCACAACCTTAAAATTTCCTTTTTAAAATCCTAAATGTTACCCAAAAAGGTCAACTAGGTCAACTAAATGGGATTGTAATAAGTTGGGAATTAGGGAGTTATGGAAAAAGTTGACCTGTGTTTTGAGGTCACTAAAGGTCAACTAGGTCAACTTTTTAACATCCCTTTGATTAGAATGGCATACCCCTTGAACCTGAAGGGTTTACATCATTTTCAACGTCATCTTTGGTGTTAATTGGGGGCATGAAATATTCATGACTATTGCCATTTGACGGTTGAGTTTTTATGCCATTTTGCCCCAAAATTCTGGTAATTGACATTAAAATTTGCCTGTGTTTGGTGATGTCAAATGCGAAATCTGGGTAAATAATTCGCCAAATTTCTTTTGCTCTCATCCACTTTTGCCCAGGTTTTGAGAAATCAAAAGCTGATTTCAACTCCTCTTCAAGAACGTCAATCGTCTTGTTCATAGCGTTTATGTCAGCCAATTTCGCCATTTCATCCCTTGTTAGGCAATATGGTTTGGTTAATTGGCTTTTGCTTGGGCTTGCCATCCAATCATTCCATTCCTTTCGCGCTTGCGCCCACAATTGGCTAATGTCCAACTTTGCCATTTTGTCCGTGTCAATTGGCGTTTCGCCAATGTCAATTGTCCACCAACGCCGATTTTCATCATCCCTCAAGCATTGTGTGGCATTGCAAGTTGAACAAAGCGAAACACACTTTGCCACCTTGCTTGCCTCCCTTTCATAAGGCTTGCGAACATCAATAACTGTATTGGTGATGAACGCTTTCAACGCGCTTTGCTCTCGCCTCATTGTTGAATCCAATTCACCCAACTCGCAAATCCAACCGCTCATAAGCGCAATCTTTGAATCCTTGTCGTCTGGGTTAAGTTCCCTGCCTTCACTAAACCAATCACCCCTAAATTGCTCTGGAACAAGCAATTTGAAAAACGTGGTCTTGTATGTGCCTTGCCTTCCCACCAATGACAACACGCCCGCCGTTTCAAGTTCGCCCTTGTTGCTTGGCAATGCGGCTGTTTGAACAAGCCACTTGTGAACAAGGGTTCGCCTAAAGTCCGTTTCACTTAAATGCAAGCATTCACAAACATCGCCAATCCTGTCAACGCCATCCCATTTAAGCGATGAAAGCCACTTGTCCACACTGTTAAACTCATGCTCCAAAATGTGAACATCCAACTTTTCCTTGAGAATGTACTGAATCGGCAAAAGCCTCTTGCCTTTCTTGTTAGCAAATGTAGTTGACCACTTGTCCCTTAAAAAGGATTCAACTTGAGCATATCGGAGATTTTTGCCAATCCCATTCTCACTAAACAACAACTTGTTTGTGGCAAGGTCATACTCAATTTTAATCCCATGAAACTTGAGAAACTCCTCAAAGTTGGCTTGTGTTAAGTCTGGGGCGCACTTGCTGGCTATTGCCTCTTCAACTACTCCGCCGCCCTTTTTGCCACCGTGCATTTCATTTGCCAAGCCCTCCAATTTTTCAACATACTCGTCAATGCTAATTTCGGCTTGCGGATTAAAGTAAATGCACCTTTGGCGCTCATTTCTCGACAAATACAAGTTGGACTTTGGCGTTACAACAAACGGGGTTCTCGTCGCTCTTGACAATGTCGCCATCTGCCCGTCTGCGCCAATCGCGTCCAGCAAGTCCGAAACGCGCTTTTGGTACTTCCCCTTCCATTCATCTGGCTTAATCTGTTCCTTAAGCCTTACAACACAATGGTATGACTTGTTGCCGCTATATGTAATTGAGGTTGGCTTAATGTTCAGCTTTTCCAACAGCAACTTTGTGTCTTCCCAAATGCGCTCCTTTTCCTCTTTGGTAAGCAACGACTTGGGCGCATCGTCATTGCCAATTGGCCTGTCAATCTCAATCAGCACCGCGTCAACGCCTGAAACATAAGCGTCCGACCTCCAAATAAACTTTCCCTCCCTTTCAATGCGCGTGCCTTCAATTGACTTGTCGCTTGTCCATGCAAGCGGATTAAGGGTAATTCTGTTTCTAAGGGACGTGTTGCATCTTGTTGAAATGTCCTGAAACGTGTCATTGGAAATGTCATTCACCTTGTTTGCGCTCCACGCAACCACGTCTTGACTTTTGTGCCACGCTCTCACAACCTCCAACGCATTTACCGCAATTGGGTCTTTGTCAAATGCGTCAACTTCACTTTGAAGCCACTTTGAACTACCTTGCTTTTCCCGCCACGCCTTCAGCGGATTAGCGGAAACAATCTCTTCCTGAATCTGCTTTTTTCCGCTTGTCCACACTTGTGAATACACTTTTTCCACCGCTCTTTCAATCTCCTTTTCATGTTCCACGTTTTTTCTTGGGTCTGAGCAACTTGCATAAAATTGTTCCATTCGCATTGTTGCCTCCGCTTTCAGCAAGCCGCACCGCCTGCACAACCCCGCATATTTCAGCAACAACTTGTTTTTTTCAGCGGATATGCGAAAATCTCGCTCAAAGTTCTCCAATTTTTCATAATTGTCATTCATACCGTCACTCCTTGTTCAATACTATTGTCTCTGGCTTCTCACCGCACAAATCTGAAAGCGGAATGAGAATTTTTTCCACAAAGTTTTTTGCAAATGGCTTTACGTGCTTCATAAAAACCGCGGTTAAGCGAATGGCTCGCTCTGTTGTTAGCCAATCCCATTCGTTCAATCCGTCCCTCAGCCATTCCTTGAGAAACAAAGCGTCTGCGTCCGACAACCCGTTTACAGCCATAAACTCAATCACGCTTTCGGTCGTAAAGGCACGCAAAAACTCTTCTGCTTCATTGTCCAAAAGTTCGTCATTTTTTAAATTGCAAAGAATAGCGTCCAACGCAATAATCTTTGACGCAACATCACCCAGCAACACGCCCTCGGGGCGCTGATAGCAGCCAATTGTTTTTTCGCAATGCTGAAGAATGGCTACTGCTCTGTCACCACTGCGCTTCCTTGTTTTTAGCATTTTACAATTCCCTGTCAGTCATGTTAGCAATGCGACAAAGTGCCGACTGACTTTTGACGCACTCGCGCAACAGCAAATAAAGCAATTGTGAACGCCCCTTTTTGTCGCTCATGAAAAATTTTTCATTGCAAGCCCCCTTATAACCATAATTATAAAGGGGCGATTGCTATATTGTTGTTAAGGGCGCCGCAAGCCACTTTTCTCACTTCTTTTTCCAACTTGCGGGGCTCTTTTTTTATGGCTCAAGAACTATGGTATAGTTTTCCCTTTCCAACAAAACACGCGATTCATCGCCCCCGTGAAATACAATAAGGTAATGCACAACGTCATTCAAGTTGTCAACGCTCTCGGTTGCGGCTATTACCTCTGACCATGGCAATATCTTTTTGCCCCTGCCGTCAACCTTGATTCTCGGCAATTCAAACCTTCCCCCGTCACGCAATTCAACCTCAACTTTGTCATTGTGAACCACTACCCTTTTTATCGTTTCCGCTAAAAGCCTTTGATAACTTGCCTCGTCAAGCAAGCGCGGCTCAAGTATGGCGCTAAAGTCCTCATCAGTTCGCTTTTCCAATTCAGCCACGTCGCTTGACTTTCTGGACAACGCCTCCTCCAATTCGCTTTTGGCTTTGGCAAGTTCCGCTTTTGCCTCGGCAATTTCGCCCTTCAAAAGTTCATAGTCCTCATCGCTCCCAATTGCCCTAAACTTTGCCTTAATCGCGCTTTCAAGCCCTGAAGCCTTGCATTTAAGCGCGTCAATTGTCGCGTCCAATGACTTGGACCTCTCCAATTCCCTTCTTGATTCAATGCAACGCACCGCGAACAACGCTTGCATTGTCAAGTTAAAGTCCTGCCCGTGGTTCATTGCGTTAATGCGCAACCGCTCAACGTGGGAGCCCTCGTTTTTGCAAGCGTACACAATCCCTTCGTCGCACACCATCAACATTCTGCGCCCGCAAGCGCACTCAATCCAACCGCTCCACGGTAGCCAATGCCTTTGCTTGTTTTCCTTGAGGTTGTACTTTTGGCACCCGCTTTTTCTCGCTTCCCCTATGCGTTGCGCCTGCGCCCATTGCGCGTATGAAACAATTGGATGCGGTATGTTGGTTGCCCTTCCCACTTCACCCGCTTTGTTGCGGCAATATCCGCAATACACGAGGTTTTCCAAAATATGCTTCACGTTGGTGTTGTACCACTGCTTTCCCCTTGCTAATTTGAGATGCTTGGAGTTAAGCGTGTTAAGAATGCTTGAATACGCCTCGCCCGCGCAAACGGCGTCAAACACGTACTTTACCACTTCCGCTTCATTTGGGTCAAACTCAATTGCCCCGTCCTTTGCCTTGCGCACTGCAAACGCATTGCTTACCACTTTTCTTGAGTTAATGCGCTTTGCAACGGTTTCCATTGACGCCCTTCGCTTTTCCGCAACGCTTTGATAGTCCAAAGCGTCCTTCATTGCCCTAAACGCCATCATTAGCTTGTCTGAAAAGTCCGTCACCGAATTGCTTTGCACGTCAACCACTGAGCAATTGTGCTCCATAAAAAACACGGTCATAAAGTTGTGAAGGTTGCTGTTTGTTGCAGAGCGCCCAAGCCTGTTTGACGTGTAAACGACAATGTAGTCTGGCTTTTGCGCCTTAATGGTTTCAAACGCCTTGCCCAAGCCCTCCTTAAACTCCTTTCTGCCTTTGGTTCGTTGCTCGGCTTTCCAACGCTGAAAGCCCCTGTCAGCCCTGCAAGCCTCCACTCCCTCCTGACACAATGGGTAAAGTTCGCTTGACGTATTTGCATCGGTGAAAACACCAGTTACATTGACGTTGTTTTTGCTAGCCCACTTTTGGCAATTCTCAATCTGAACCTCGATTGACGCGCTCCCTTCTTCAAGCCCAAAACTCTGTCTTGCGTAAACGATTGCACTTTTCATTTTTACTGCTCCTTGACTTTTTTGTTAAAACGCTTTTTGCTCTTGCAATTCCAATATAGCAACTAATCACCGTTGATTTGTGAACTTTTGGTTGTCATCTCATAACTCAACTGTGATATGGCGCATAATATAACCACTGACATTGAAGGCGCAAGTTCATAAAGTGAAAAAAAACGCGCAAGCGTTTCCACTTGCGCTAACATAAAAAGCATAATGCTTCTTCTTACCGCTTTATGGCAAGGCAATAGAAATCGCGTTCCGCATCATCCCAATCGCTCCCCTTTATCAAGTCCAAGCAAGTACCGCCCGACTTGAAGTAAAACTCGGAAACCAATATGTTTCTGTTCCGCCAGCGTATTATCTGGCATTGGCTGAATTGCGTGTACTTTCCCTCATGCACGTCATACAAAACGGAGTTCCAATTTGGCAAGTCCATAAAGGGGTAGGCGTTGTTAAACACCGCTTCACGCTCCCCTTCGGGAATTACGTACAACTCCTCGTTCTCATACCCCTCGCATTTAACAATTGTTGTGGGATACGGCAATTTGGGTTGCTCGTCCACGATAATTGCCATCATGCAATTCTTTTCACTTGCGCTTCTCGTAATTGCGCTTCTTGTGATTGCCATTGTCATTGCTCCTTTCTTGATGCATTCACTATGCTGAATCTTATTGGGATGATGATGCCTTTGTTGCATTTGTCACAGCATGGTGCTGACTTCAGCGGCCAAGCACTGTTGCCGTAGCCTTTAAACTCTTTTCCACAGATACCGCATTTTCTTGTCTTCATTGTTGTTGCTCCTTGCTTTAAACTTAATGCCTCTGGATTATGCGAATCGTGTTGTTAGCGGCTGTGATTTCCCAAATGAAACCGCCATTGCGATACCTTGCAAGTATTGCTGGCACCGCGTCGCCAAACGCTTGGAAAAAGTTTCTTGCGTGATTAATTACGATGTGCAAGCGATGAGTTGTGCGACCGTTCCAATCCTCACCGTAGTTAGCGGCGCGAAGAGCGCGAGCGATTTCAGCGGTGGTCAGCGTGTTGTGCCTTGTTTCATTAATGATTGTCATTGTCGTTGCTCCTTAAGTTTTGCTTTCCTCCCAAACACGCCGCTTAATTTAGCCACGTTCATTTGTTTCGCAAATAGCATTCACCGATTTTCCTTTAGTGAATGCGCTTTTTGTGGTTGGTAAGGATTTCTTACATACCACCGCTTTTCAGTTATTAAGAATTTCTTAACAACTGACTTGACACGCGCAAAAGCGAGAGTGATATTGCTTGAGTTTTTATAGCATACAAGCGCAAACGGAGGCGCAAATGGCAAAAGAAAAAAAGACAAGCAAGGAAACAGTGCTGAGCGAGAGGAAAGAAGCATTGGAGAATGTTTGCGTTGGAAGCGCAAGCATAATTATTATGAGCGCCCTTGTGCTTGCCCTATACACCAACGAGGATTTCCTCAGCAAGGGCAAGTTGCCGATTAATGAGTATAGCGCGGATGACAAAGCGAAAGTTAGAAAGGTCTTGCAGAAAATTTGCAAACTGCTTAAGTAAGGCGCTTATCGCCACCGCCTCCATCCCCATAGCCTAACGCCCCAATACACGAGCGTTGTTTTCCACAATGGGAAGTTACGCTCCATAAGGGCGTTGGCATACCATTTGTCAGCGCCAAGCCTCGGCAACACTTTTGTTTTGTAGAGCCAATCGTGGCATATTGAGGGGAAAATTGTCGTAAAGTCCAATTGCGGGCATATTAGCCCCCAAAACAAGCGCGGTATGCTCATGCCGTCGCTCCTGAAGCCCTTTGGAACTGTTAAAAGCAAACCGCCTGCTTTAAAGGTAATGGGGGCGTCCAATACTATGACATCCCCCATCGCCTCGTCCTTGTCAATGTGCCATGACAAGGTCATTTGCGCAATTGCTCCCTGACTATCTTAACAACCTCGTCCCTGTCCACAATGGTTGACTGAATGCGCACTAGTTCCAATTGTATCTTGACAAGTTCCTTTTCCATCGATGTGAGGCGTGAGTACGTCATTGTCCAAATCCACCCTACAATTGCGAGCAATACCGTAAGCACCGTGTATGTGATTCTGTTCTGCATTTTGCGCTACTCCTTTTTCAGTTAACCGTGCAAGTGCCATAGTAGTCAATGTATGGCGTGTAGTTGCCCGTCAGCGTTGCATTGTAAAAGTAAACCGCTCTGGGGAATGACGGGTCAGGGGGCGTGTCAGTGATTTCCCACCTTGCGTCTGTTGTGTTGTACGAGAGTTCATAAGTGCCTCCGCTCTGCGTGTACACCGCGCTTGTTCCTGTTCCGCTTGCGAGGTTGTAAGTGCCTGCCGCCATATAGCCAGGCGGATAGTCAGAAGTTACGCTAACGGTAAGCGTGGATGGGTCTGCCGAGCCCCCTGAACTTGAGGAATCTTCACCAAACTCATTTGCAAGTGCTTGTATCTCGTCATCTGTCAAAACCCTGTTGTACAACCTTGCTGACGCAACGCTTCCATTGTAGAATTGCTCATTACCGTTCACTTGCGCTCCAATGCAAATTCCGCCATAGGAAACATTAACGTTACTGTTAGCTTGCTCATTTGTTAAGACGCCATTTACATATCCCCTAAACGTTGTGCCGTCATAGGTTTGAACGATGTTGTACCATGTGTTTGTTTGGAAAGTGTAGTTAAACGTATAGTCCAGATACCAACCGCCACCGTTCATCTGCCCAGTGGTTCGACTTTGAATGTGTATTGATTTGTATTGGCTTGTCGTGCCAAATGAAAACACGCCTGCGTTTCTCCAACCTGTCAAATAAACCCAAATGCTTTGCGTCCAAGGGCTTTTTGCCGTTGGGCAATTCGTAGTGTCCGTGGTTTTAATGCCTGATGTGCCTGATGAAAACGTAACGCATGGAATGTCATCAATCACGTTGTTGGACACGCCTGAAGACGGATATGAAAGTGCTTTTCCCGTTTCGTCCGTGCTTGCCGCATAGTCGGCAAGCGGCGCATAAAACACGTAGTCGGTTGGTATCAATGAACCACCACCGGATGACGATGAATCAGAACCAGATGATGACGAATCGCTTTGGTCTTGCGAGAAGTCCTCGTTTGCCAAAGCAAATATCTCGTCGTCGGTTACAGCCCTGTCGTATATTCTAACTGCCGAGTATTGGCATACGGCTCCGAATGGATACGAGAAACTGTTGCAAGTGTTTCTAAGAGTAATGCAAGCATCACTTGCAAGTGTCAATGTGTCATCGCTGTATCTTGCAAGCACACCATCGAAGTAAAGAGACGTGTGGTTGTTTTTTATCATCCACAACATATGATGCCACAATGTATCTACTGGCGTGTTCTTCACTATCGTCGATGCCGAACCACCCCATAATCCACCACCATACTGCATTGTGCCAGTGTCTCTGTCTGCGCCAATCGAAGTTTGCGACCTGTTTGTTCCAGAACCAAGAGCCAATATGAAGTTGTATTGATTTGAAGGCGTGGAAGAAAGGCTCCTGAACCACAATGACATCGTTCTGTCACCAGTTCCCAACGTGATTCCAGTGTTGTCCGTGGTACGCATATTCGTGCTTAACGGAAACTCTGCACAAGGTATGCCTTCGTCCGTTTTCAGCGTTGGAGCGGTTCCAGATGTGATAAAACTCCTTGCATACGTCGAATGGTCTAGGAGGTCTTCGGTGAAAGGCATATAGAGCACGTAGTCAGTGGGTATGCCTCCCCCTGAACTTGAACTACTGCTTTCACTGTATGATTCGCTTCCGCTTTCACTGTATGATTCGCTTCCGCTTTCACTGTATGATTCGCTTCCGCTTTCACTTTGGTCAACCCTGCTTCGCCTTATGAGCATTTCCCAAATGGAGTTTAACATAGTTGCCCCTCCTTTATGCTTGTGGCAAGTCCTCAACCATCGTCACGTAAAGTTTGGCAACGCCACCGCTCCACCTTGCAACGCAGATGTTGCGCTTGTTCTCGGTAAGCGTGTCCACAATGGTAAGGTTAGTGCCTGCCGTAACCGTAGCGCCAGAGGCAATGTCAAGCACGATTTCGGCGTAGGAAATAAGTCCGTTTCGCAACGCCGTGGCGCTCAATGTCAAAGCACTTGCAACCGAGACGATTGGCGCATTTGGCAGCCCATAGGAAAGGGTATAGGTTGAAGAGCCACTAATGGCTTGCGATGAAACAACATTGTTGTTTTTACCACAAATTACAAGGTTGTTTGGATACATGGTTTGGAAGTATTCAGCCCACCCATTATCACCTGGGCTCAAATATATGATTGTGGAGTTTGGAAGCGTTGGAGCCACGAAATCGTATTGTTGCCTGCAATAGTAGTGCAATTCAAGCAAATTGTTGCAATTGTCAAACGTGTGGTTAAATTTCAGTTGTCTGGTTGAATTCACGTTAAATGTTACCGTTCTAAGGTACGTGCATCCAGAGTACATATAACTGAAGTTCGTGCTAGCATCGTGAGAATACATAACAAAGTCCAAACCTTTCTCAAGATTAGAGCAATTGTTGAACATATACTCAAACAAATCGTTGTACGTGTCGTAAATATTTATGTATGATGGAATTTTTGGAGGCATAGCCAACGTACTACAACCATCAAAGCAATGCGAGAAAAGTTTTCCTGTTGTATTACTTGGTAATGACAAACTATCCCAACTAAAATCACCGCATGTTGTCATATTTCTTTGACCATAGTACATATAGTCAAAAGCATTAGAACTTACAACTCTGCATTTAACATACGCATTGGAATTGTTAATTCTCATACCATTATTGAGGTCGGTTTTTTCAAACAAATGACAAAAAGCATATTGAGGTATGCTTACGAATTCATCGCATTTCTTCGACAACAAACTGCAAATGTTGCCACTCATATTAACATCGATGACACCTGAAGATGTTGCTATTGTGAAAAAATAGAAGTTATTGGAATCAACACTGAATTGTGAATTGTTTCCTCTAAAGTAAACTCTATCCCCCACGTTGTTAAATGTCAAAGGAAGTCCACTACTGTCTGTCCATGAATACTGAGTCCAATTCTGTTTGTCATATGAATACTCAAGTTGAATTTCACTTGGATTTCCATGCTTATTCAGACAAATTCCATGATTGTTTGAAAAAGCAAGACTTATACAAAAGTAGTCCGTGTTGTCTTCAGGTATTTCAGGCTTGTTGGTTAAGTCATTATAACTGCCTGTAGTTGCAACAGTCGCTAATTGCGGTTTGTTCTCAATGTATGAAACGTCAGTTGAATCGCTTTCATCCCAATCGCTTTGAGCACCATCATTAAGGTTAATGGTTGTGTTGCCAGATTGGTTAAGCGTAAATGTTCCCTTTTCAACGCCGCCTTGATTAATGGTAACAGTAGCATCATTAACAGTTGGGATAGTTGGCTTGTTTTTAATAAAAGCATCGTCCCCGCTGTCGCTTTCGTCCCAGTCAGCATTAACATTGACTTCTGCGCCATTTGCTATGCCACTCAATTTGTTTTTTTCAGCATCAGTAAAGTCATTAGTGGAAAGCCCCTTGCCTTCAACTTTTTCAACATAAACGCTTAAGTCTGGCTTGTTGTTCAAGTCATTGTAGTTACCGCTTGTAGCAACGCTTGCCAATGTTGGCTTTCCCTGAATATAGGAAACGTCAGTTGAGTCACTTTCATCCCAATTGGCTTGTTGTTGCTCTGGAATCTCAACTTGCTTCCAAATTGGGTTGCCGTTTTCATCGAGGCTTAAAAAGTCCCCCTCGCTTCCGCTAATTGCGGGCTTGTCAAGTTTGGCGTCAAGCAAAACCTGAATGGCATCACCCTCGCAAACCGTTACAACCCCGTCAAAAACGCTCGGAAGAGCAAGCAGAGTATCCAACATAAGGCACTCGCCCTTGTTTGCGCGTATGCGCGTAATTTGCACGTTTACGGGCATTGGCTTTCTAATGCTTGAAAGCCAATCCCTCAGCCTTGCCGTTCCCAACTTTACATTGAAGGTCAGTTCATCACCGTTTACGACAAATTGGTCAGTACCCGCGCACAATGGGCGATTTGGCGGATACAACGTGTTTTCATAGTCAATTCCAATTGCGTACTTGTCGCCCGCAATGTGCGGTGTTGGAAGTTTAATGGTAATTTCCCATTGGTCGCCAAACACTATTTTGGAGATGTTGTCCTTTTGGGAAAACGGAGTAATTCTCAAGTTGGAAACGGTAATTGCTGTCATAAGTCCCCCTTATGCGTTGTGTTGTGTATGTGTGTAGTTGCTAAAGCACAATTGCTTTATTGCCTTTATGCTTAAATACGCTCCTTTACAACAACTCCCTCAAATACTCCTCACGCAAGCGGCAAACGCAATTGCCAAAGTTTACGAGGGAGTTAAGGGACTTGTTTGAAAAGTGAAATGAAACAAGCGGTTCCACAACGCCCGTGTTGGCTTTAACTACGTATTTTCCGTTTTCCTTGCAAACCTCCCTGTCGCCCTTTCGCAAGTTCCAAGCCGCTACGTTGTATCCGCAGTGGTTGTTGTACGTGCAATCAAACCCGCAATCAGGCAACGTGCTTACCATGTTTTGCAGCCACAACTGCCCTCCGTGCATGTGAGCGGTTGGATTTGCTAAAGTTTCGCTCACCACAAAATCCACCGCTTCAATTGCGTCATTGCTTTTTTGCATTTCCAAAATCCCTATGTTTGCCGCTCCGTCCTTCATAATCCAATGCCTTGCGTTCATTCTCGCTCTGTTAGTGACGTAGTGCGGAAACAATGCAATTGCGTGTTGTGATGGCTCATACTTGCTATACCATCTCATATCGCCGTCAGAGTAAACTACAATGTCATATTTTTCCAAGCATTGCTTTATTGCCATCCATCTGCCAATTTCGCATTTGTTGAAGTCGCTCCAATTGGAGCATTGCGAGGGAAGCAAAGCAAGCAATTTTTCATCGTAAAACCTCTCAATTTCCCAATTTGGGTTGTGCTCCAAAAACGAACTTGCCATTCCCTCCGTTTGCTTCACAAACCCTCTTCCCAACGCTACCGCAACCAACGCTTCTTTCATTTTTCGTACCCTGACTTTTCCGGAAACCTCTCTTGCAACGCCTCTCGCACTCCCGATAAAAACGCGGCGTCATTGTATCCCACAAATGGCTTTTCAAGCAAAACATCGCTTTTTTTGCAAGGCATCTCATACGTTTCCTTCCATTTTCTTTGGTCCTCGGAGTTTTCCCAACTTCTCGTTATCACGCGCCACGTTGTAATTATGGTCTTTCCCTCTTGGTTGTCGGGGTAGTATTTGAAGGAGTTGAGGTTGCTGAGGATTTTGCGACCGTCAAGCAACGCTTGGCAATGCGCTTCAAAGTTGTGCTCCAACTCAACCCCCGTCACGCTTTTAGCCCATTCCAACGTGCGCCTCACTCTGCGTTGCCACTTTGTCGCCGTTGCTTCATAAAATCTGGAGTTGGGGCGGTGGTTGTGAATTGGGGGTATAAGCGCAATGTTGGTTGGATTGGCAAAAGCATTGTCGTCAGCCATAAAGACAAACTCCCCTATGCTGTATCGCTTCAGCGTTTCATGCACTTTATTGAATAAATTCGCATCCTTGCAATCACCATATATGTCCTGAATAGGCACAACCACCAACTTTTCGCTTTCGGCAATCCAAGAGGGCTTGCTTGTCGTAATCACGTAAACCACGCCCGCCCCAATTGCGTTTTTCTCAATGCTTCTCAATGCGTATCGCAATTCAAGATTGTCGCTTTGACTTCCGTTTCCCAACGGTATGAGAATGGGTATGTTGTTCATTTTTTCAGCCTTTCCGCAATTTCAGGGTTCGCTTCATAAAACGCATTGTCAACCAATTCGCACAACTCGCGCATTTTTAAGTCCGCTTCATCGTCCCTTGCCTCCTGAACCAACAACGCGCACTCCCTCGCCAATGTTGCAATGCTTTTCCACTCCAAGTACGTGTGAAGCACAATTGCTCTCAAGTTCCCCCTTACAAAGCGCCTGTTTTCATTGGAGTACCCGTACTCGTGAAACATAGTCCAAGCCTCGTCCAAGTGCTTTTGAGCGCAGGCTATGCATTGGGTTGTTGGCTTTATGTCATCAACAATTGGCAACTTTGCCTCCTCAACTTGCTCAACTTCAATTGCTGGCTCCGCTTGCACTTGCTTTGCCTCGCTTAATTTTTGCTCTCGCTTTGCTTTGCGACACGCGCAACTCATTTTTTCTGCTCCTTGTAGTATTCCTCAAGCATTTCATAGTATGACTTTGCTACATCTGGGTTTTCCTTGGCAAACTCCACCGCATACCCCGTCACTTGCGGTGGCAAACTGTACTCCATGCTTCTAATGCCCTTGTACGTGTTTGTGGCTGGGTCAAAAGCAAATCCGTTTTCACTGTCCAACTCCGCTCTAAACTTAACTCCGTCCTTTGTTACGAAAGTTCCAAACAACCCCTCCGCATACGTTAAGCCATATTCGCCATTTCCAATTCTAAACCCCGTTCCAACTCCCATTACGGACAAGTTGTGCCCGCATCCAACCAAAACAAACGCCATCATCAAGCAAAGCAAGTTTTTCATTTTTTCACCTCTTGTCATTTTACAAGGATTCACTGTCATTATACCCAATCCAATCAACCTCATGACTTTCGCAACCGTGCATGTCATCGTCAATCAGCTCAGCCTCCATTGTCGTGTTAGCCAACGGCACATCCACCCAATCCGCGCACTTCGTGTTGCTGTCGTCGCCGTACGGGTCGTCCTTCGCGCCATACACGAGAATCGAGGCGTTGTACGTGCTTTCACCCATTCTAATCAACCCCTTGTTCGTGTCAATCCATTGCTCCCTGTACACGTATGCGTCGTCATCGTCAATGCGTATGCCGTTGCCCACTATCTCCCTTTCCGCGCAGTACCTCGTGTCGCCTTGTGGCGTCTCATATGAGTAAACTCTTGAGTTGCGGAGGGTCACGGGCGTGAAGTCGGGAGGCGAGAGCCTTGTCGCGAGCTTGTTGTCCATGAACTCCACGTTGCCCGCGCAGTATTGGCTCGTGTAAACCACGGTTTCGTTGTAGGCTTCCGCGTCCGCATAGTTTTCAAATCCGCATTTCTCCCTGTGAGGTGATAATTGATTAAGCCACACTACCACGTTCCCTGCGTATGTCCAATCCAAGTCGGCGTCGTGCGTAAAGGGTTGGACATGACCAACAAATTGCGCTTCATCCCACCAATTCACGTCGCCGTCCAAGTCATAGGGTTCTTGCGGGCTTCCCGTTGGAGAAATGCAACAAACGGTTTGCTTAACAATGCCGCCCGAGGTCATGCGCTTTTGAATCCAACACAATGTTCTGTTCTCAAGGAACATGTCAAGACCGTGGTATCCCCTCGTGGCGCCCACAATGCCATATCCCGTGTCGGTGAACGTTCCATATTCGCCACCTTCGTCATATCCCTCATATGTGTTGGTGTACCAATACTTTGTGTTGTTTCCCCACGATATTGACAGCACGCCAAACGTGGCGGGGTCGTCAAGCACAAACTCCCTCTTGTCGAAGCAACCGCAACTGTCCCACTCATACCACGTCCAAGTCCCCTGCGGATGCGCTACGTGTGAGCACCCTATGTTGGTGTAACTGTTGCAAGAGCAAGGAACGGTGTATATCCAATCAGCGGCAACAGCGCAGGCTCTGCCATACGCAATGTCATTTTCCCTTGGATACAAGTACCAATCACCATACACGCCACTTCCGTTGTTTGCTTTAACTATCACGCTTCCCGTGTTGCCGTGCCACTCCCAATTGTGAGCAATTGCGGAGGCGTGAAGTCTGTTAAAAAGCCTCACGTTGCAATCACTTGTCTCGGTGCAAGCCCCCTCGTACTCTATAATGGTGTCCGTTGTCGGCAATCTGCGCAACGTAAGGGAATTGCAATTGCAATTAAGAACCAGCAACAATCGGTCATTGTTGGAGGAGTCCGAATCCGAATCGTCCAACGTCCACCCCAATGCCATCGCAAACGTGCTTGGATACGTAATGGCGTGAGTTGAGGCGTCAATGCGCTCAAGCAAGCACTCCCCATGCTCCGTCACGTTATTGTGCCACTTTGCCAATGCGCTAACGTACATCTTTCGCACGTCGCAATTTACGCTTATTGAGCAAAGGTAGTTGGTTGACGTGCCACTGTACACGGGCGCCACGCCACCTATGTTCCAATCGTCAAGTTCACCAAACTTGGGGCAGGGGTTCGAGGAGTTTTTGTTTGTGCCGCATTGGCATCCAATCAGTTTGCAACTCCCTGTCACCGTGTTGCGCAACACGCCAGCCGTGACATAAGTGGAACATTGGAGGCTGACGGTTGCGCTTGAACTTCCTGACGCCAACGTCGGCAAAGCCTCAGGAAACGCGACGAGCAAGTTGCCTGACGCGGGCGTTACAATGCTTCTGCCCCTTGCGTCCCATATTGCGCAAGCGTAGTCGCAATTGTAGTACGCTTCGATTTCCCATTCAGGCTTGTCGCCGTACCAACGCATATATGACATCATGCTTATGTCGCATTCGCCCGCGTCACACGCTCCCTCAAAGTTGTGAAACTCCACTCCCTCATCCACGTCAAGCACATTGATGTTGGAACATTCACAATCCAACACATAGCATGCGCTCCCAACAACCAACGCTCCCAAAAAGGGAACATAGCGATAGTTTGCGGCTATGTCGGCTTCAGTTTGGGGTTGCTGTATCCAATAGTCATAAAAACCCTCGTTGTACAACACGCCTCCCAATTGCTTATGCAACTTTTCCAACCTTGCTTTAAGCGCGTCGCACCCTTGCTCCTCGCAAGGGCAAGTGTCGCACAATGCGGGCTTGCCGTTTTTCATTACGGGCTTGCCGTTTTTTATCCACGGTTTCATTGCTTCAAAAACTCCTGCCTTTATGCGCTCGTGCTTTCATCGCAATCCCCATACGTAACCCACGCTACATCAGCGTTGGCATTGTGCATGTACGCTTGCGCTTTCGTCCTGTCATATCCCGCTTCCCAAAAGTACGGCGTATTACCAAACTCAAACGAGCCTATGTTGTGGTACAACACGCTCCACGCATTGTTGGAGTATGCCAGCGTCGCAATGGGCAAGGTCATTGTATATGAGTTGCCGCTGACGTGCAACAAGGATGTTGGGGCAACGCCCAATTGCAATGAACCTGCCGTCTGGCTTGTCAGAAGCGCGTACACCGTCTTTCCATCCGCTCCGCTTAAGTTAAACGTGTCCCCTTGTATGCTTGCGGCATTGCTTGGGAAAAGCACCTTGCCGCTTGACACGCTGACTGTCGTTTCACCAATTGACACTTTGAAGTCATGCTCCAAGTTGTCGGCTTGAACCAACTTGAGAACGTCAGCGGCAAGGGCGGGAAAGTTAAGGTTGAAGTTGACGGAGCCCCTTCCATTTGGGTTGATGGACATGTATTGCGGAGTTAGACTGCGCATTCCCAACAAGTATTGAACAATGGGGTTGATTGTTTGCGCTCCAGCAATCTCGTTGTCCTTGAGAGGTCGTATGTCATGGTTGAGTTGCATTTTAACAAGCCTCCGTTTTAGTTGGAAGTGCTTTGGTCTTCAATGTTTTCCCACACGCCGTTTATTACCCACGTAACGCGCACGTTGCGGCTTAAAGGCACTGACAATTCCTTTGTGTACGAAATGTTGTCGCAGTGCCATTGGTTGTCGGCGGTGCCGACAGGGGAAAGGTTCTCAGGATTTGCTTCAATGGAGTTTAGCCCCGCCAAGTAGTCTGGAGCGGGTATTTCGTTGTTTCCGTCCTTAATGCTTGCCGCATACGTTTTGGAGCGTATTTTGCGGCGTTGCTGTTGCGTGTCAATGACAAGCCCCGCGCCCAAAATGACTGTTGTAAAGTTGCGATACTCATAGTCCGTGTTGTCCTCGACTAGTTCCCATACGCTTGCATAGTCAGGTGTTTGTGGCATTGTTCAGTTCTCCCGTTATTTCACAACGAACACGCGCTTTTTGATTTCCAAAAGGTCTGCGTGAAGTTGCATAAGTTGCTGGTTGTATCCTTGCGTTTGTTGCGACAAGCCCCCTTTCACTCCCCTTGCGTTTAAGCCATTGCGCCTTGCGCCGTGAAAAACGCCTTGCGCCGTTCCATTGGTTGTTCGCGTTCTGCGTTGCCCAACAGCCTCCTTCAGTTCGCCACGCGCTTCATCAGCCTTGCGTTTCGCGTCCCCTTTTTCTTGCTCCGCTTCAACAATTGCATGTGCCGCTTCCCTTAATGCTTCCGCGGCTTGTTGTTGCTTGTCTGACGCCTCAATTTGCTTTTGAGCGGCTTCAAGTTGCTTGTCCTTGCTTTCCAAGTTTTGCAACTCGCCTATGCGCTCCCTTTCCTTGCTTGTCCAATGCACCCTTTCACCCCTCTTGGACCGCTCCATTTTTTCGGCAATGCTTGCGTCCAACCTCACGTTGTCCCTGCGTTGGCGGCGAGCCGAGTCAGTTTCATTAAGGTTAAAGCCCTCGTACAATGAAAAGCCGTATTGTTGCTTTCTGCGTTGTATCTCATCCCTTCTGCGCTGTCTTGCGTCATCCCTTTCCCTTCTCGCGTTTTCACGCTTTACGCGCACCTCCTCTTGTTGCGCTTGCTTCAAAGCAACACGCGCTTCCTGATATTCCTTGTAGGCGCTCTTGTATTGCTCGATTTTTGAGTTAACCGCTTTCAGCAACTCCTTGTTTTTTCTGTCCTCCTCATCGCGCTCCCTTTGAAGCATTTGGGTGATTTCCTGAAGCGCCACGTTTCTTGCCTCTTCCTCATTAACCCCTGCGTCCGTCAACTCATAGTATCGCGCAAAAATTGAGCGCAGGTTTTTCTGGCGCTCGTTGTCGTTTAGCGAGTTGCGCCATTCCTCCAACTTTTCTGTTGCGTCCTCCAACGCTTTGGCTTGCTCATCTTGCGCTTTCTGCAACTTCTCAGCCGCTTCGTTTTCCTCTTTCTGCGCTTCATCCGTGCGCCTCCCCGCTCTCAACCTCAAGTATTGCCCGCTCAGGTTTTCATTCTGCAAGGCGCGTTTCCTCTCCATCAGCTCCATGTTGCTGTTGCCTGCCTCGGTGGCTCTCTCGGACGCCTTCTCAATGTACTTGTCGGCTCCGCCAACCACCGTGTACAACAGCCTTTTTCCGTAGTGGAAGGATTCCGTGTACTTCTGCACCCCCTTTACAACCTCTTGATTTGCCTCGATTTGCGCGTCAATTGCTTCAATGCGGCTTCTCGCTAACTCATCCAACTTGCGTGTGATTTGAGCGTCAATGTTTTTGATTTCACCATTAACCATTTCAAACTCAAAGCCATACGCGCTTTTGAGTTCCTCTTGCAAGTTAATTCGCTTTGCCCTTGTCTCAGTTGAGCCTGTCTTCTGCTCCTCCTCGTACAAGTCGGCGAACTCCGCAAGTTTTCTGCCGAGGTCTTCCCTCTTCTTGTCGCTCTTGTCGCTTACCCTTTTCAGGTCGTCCGCGGCATTTGCCGCATTGCCATAAGCGTTCATCTCTTTTGCTTCGGCAAGGTTCTTTACGTACTCTTGCACCAGCCTGACCACGTTGCGCCACGCAGTCGCAACCAATGCCATCGCGCTTCCCATTCCCAGCACGCGCCCCGCTCCTTGCTTTAGCAAGTTGCCCAAGTTGCCCGTTGCGTCACTCGCTTTGTTCGTTTCAGAGCGAAAGCGCGTAACGTGCTCCCAACACGACTTCAAGCCTCTTGTAATGCTTTCCCATGAAATGCTTTCAAGCGTGCTTTTTACGCCCTTTAAGCCCGCTTTGATTTTGTCAATGGCAATAATTGCTGGCTGAAATATGGAGGTTCCCAATGCGGAGCGTTGCTGAATAGCGGCTATTTCCCCTTTAAGCCTTTCCACCTTTTCGCGAAGCGCATCAACATCGTTGGAATCCACCTTAAGTTCCCACCTTTGCTGAGCAATGAGTTCCAACTCATACCTTGCTTTTTCAAGTTCCTCAGTGTCAACGTTGACCTTTTTGGCTTTGCTGAGTTCCCTTTTGAGGCGGTTTATGTCATCCTCTATTCTTTCAACGCTTTGGCTTGCCTCCTTGAACAACATTTGGGAGTTTGCGTTTTCAGCGGCGAGCGACAATGCGCTAAATCCCCTTTCCGCTCTGTCAACGTATTGCAACAACTCCTCAAAGTCATCCAAGCCATCTTGCGACACTCCAAGGCTTGCACGCATTTCAGGAAGCGTTTGCAAAGCCTCCCTCAGCATTTTAACGTGTGAAACCGCCGTCTCCAATTCCCTTGTGTCTATGGGAGCGCCCGCTTTTATGCGTTGGTTCATAATGCCAATTACGGCGTCTATTTCATCTTGTATTGTGCTTTTTGCGCTTTTGAGGAAGTTTTCCAACGTTTCAAGCCTCTTGCTCAGTTCCCCAATGTCCTCCTCGTCAAGCATCCCCGTGACTTCCCAATCGTCAGTTGCGGTTTTGAGAAACTCAATGTCATCTGACAAGTCCCTGACCTCACTGCTAAAGACATTAAGGGCGGTTGAAGCGTCCAACGTTGATGAAACACTGCTTTTCAGCGACGCGACATAGTTTGCGTATTCGATTGAAAGGGCGGACAGCAACTCCTGATTGCGCTTTACATAGTCCCACATTTCCTCCAAGGAGCGTGAAAAAGCGTTGCTGACCGAGGTTGCATTGTCAGCCTTGCTGATGTATGCGGTGAGCTTTTCACCCAAAATACCAATTGCTTTTGAGAGGCTGATTGCGTTTTGAACCTCTTTGTCAGTAGCATACCCGCCTTGTTGCCTTTTTAGTATGTTGTCATATTGCTCAGCAACCTTAACGGCATCACCCATTGAGCGTTTGAACAGTTCCATGCTCTGCGTTGCTTGCTCCGCAGGAGGGATTGTGCTTTGGATGGCTTGCGCAATTAAAGCAAAGTTGCTCATTGCGCTTTGCGATGACACTTGCTCCAATGTGATTCCCAACTTCTCAAACATGCTTTGGGCTTCGGGGGCGCCATTTGCGAAATCCGCAATTTTTCCCCTCATTGCTTCAAGCATTGCCATTGCGTCTTCCATCTTAACGCCTGAATTGGCTACTGCGTCAGCAAATTGCTGATACTCCTCAACTGGCATGTCCAAGTCGCTTGCCGCATTGCGCATTTCAACCAATGACTGAGCAAAGGCGTCTATTTCACCCTTAACGCGAGTAAAGTTGTCGGACACCGACGCTATGCTTGACTTGACCTTGTCAAGCCCCTCAACGCTCATGTCAATGTCGCCCACGTTGGATATGAGGTCAGACAAGTTTTTGACGCTTTGGCTTACCAAGCTTGTGCTGTCCCTGAGCGTTGCAAATCTGCTTTTCCAATTTTGCGAAGCGTCATTTACGGCGCCTGACGCTCTGTTTAGCGCGTCCACAAGACCCTTGCTTGTTGCGCTAATCTCGGCCTGCAATTTAACAGTTTGTGTTTGTTGCATGGTTGCTCTCCCTTAAATACCTTCTTCTTTGCGCTTCGCTCATTCTGCGCCTCGTTTCCTCTGAAAGCGGTTTGTGCGGCTTTCTCATTTTTTGCTTCGTTTCCTCGGTGTGATGCTTTCCCAACATTGGCGGCGTGTTGCACCACGCTTTTATTGCGCTCCACTCCAAATTGCTCACGTGGTTGTTGTTCTTGTTTCCGTCCTTATGAAGCACAATTGGCAAGTTGTCGGGGTTTGGCAAAAACGTTTCAGCAATCATGCGGTGAGCGTGAAAGCGCACGCCACATACGCTGTAAACTCCAAATTTGCCGCCCTTGTTTATTTCCCTTGCAAGAGCCTTTTTGTAAAACCTTACCAATCTTCCGCAATTGCTTACCTTGAGCTTTCCCTCAAGCCCCTTTGCCCATCTCCATTCCTCGTTTTCCAAGTCAGCCATTTTTTAACTCCCTAAACGCTTTTAAAGCCGCATTAATGTCCCTTGGGCGCTCTGTAATTGCCCCGTTGCGACGCATTGTGCTAACCGCTAAATGTGAAATTAACGCAAGCGGTGCTTCCCAAAACACTTGATGGCAAGTGAGGGAGGGCATTGAAAGGCAGGCTTGTGATGCTACGTCCGCAAACCACTCGGGGCTAAACGTTTCAATCTCTGAAGTCTTCCCCTTTTGTTGTTGCTCCGCTTCTGGCACAATTAGCGCAAACGCTCGCAACCCCGTGTCCAAATCGTCTTGCAAAGCCTTGTGAAACTCCAATGGGCTCATGTCCTTGTCGTGCTTAACCACGCTATACGCGCTTTCCAATGCGTCATTGCTAACTTCACCGCCGTAAAGGTACGGGGACTTTAGCAACGCTAGTGATGCGAGAGCGCCCAACGTGAGCCGCACCTTTCCCACGCCAAGCATTCGTTGCAACTCATTGGCAATCATTGCTTCAGTGTGCGTGCTTTCGATTTTGAGCTTTTCCGTACCGTTCATATTCCCATTATACCAAAAAGCCCGCCCTCAACTGTGCCGTTGAAAAGGCGGGCTTACTACGGCTAAACCGTCATGCGGATTGCCTATGCCGGCAATGATGTGGTAATGAAGCGTTTGCACGATAATGAGTATTTGCGGAAGTCAGTGTTTGTTTCCGTAATCTGTGCGCTTGCAACATAGTATTTCACGCCGTCAAATGTGAACACGTCGCCGATTTCAGGAATGCTTGATTCATCATCAGGAATGATAACCTCGAAAGTCATCTCCGAAATCTTTTGGTAATAATGGGCGACAACAGGTTCACCGTCATTGCGAAGTGCAAGTGCCTCTTGTGCCTGGTTGTTTTTGCTTGTGGACTGAACAAGCCAATCCGCTTTGCCGCTTACTGCGGCGCATCCAAATGTGTAGGTTGCCATGGTTAATTTCTCCTATTTGTTTATTGCTTGACTATGGGTAATGTTGCGGTTAGCACCGTTTGCCTAAATGAATTGTCCATCGAGGTGTCCGCTACTTGCCAATTTCCGTTCCATGCTACAAGCCAGCCGTCGAGGCTGTACTTGATGGATTGCATGATGGTTAGCGTGTCTGACGCAAGTGAATCACAAAGCGTGCCCTCTTGGTCTTCGTCCAAGTGGCTAAACACCGTGATTGTTGGCTTTATGTCAACCAAAACGCGACCCGTGTTTCCTGCATGGTCGCCCAAGTCCTCCGCATTTACCGTTATGCCGTACACGTCCTTGGGCGTGCCACTCAGGTCAAGAATGCCTCGTATTTGCGTTTCGGGTATGGGAAGGCTAAAGGAGCCTGTCATTCCCCTTAAATGCGCTACAATGGCGTCCTTGATTTGCGTTGCGGGTGCTTGTTGCATTATTGGTTGCTCCATTGCCTTGCAAGCATTCTGTTTGTTTCGCTGACTATGCGCTTTGCAGCCAACTCAAAACCCGCTCTTGCAATGGCTTCAGTTCTCGTGTCGTTGCCCTTGCCGAAATTGTCAAAGTGAATGTGGTCGGTGATGGTTGTGGTTGCGGTGGTTTGGGATGTCTTTTGAATTGCGTGTGAAATGTGCTCAACTCTGCTTGGAAGGCGCTTCCGCTCCTTCATGCTCATTCCCAACGCTCTAAACACTCCAAGCCAACTTCCCTTGCTCCAGCCCTTAAGTATTCGCACTCTCTTCAAGCCTGACTTGCTCTTGCGCCCAGCAACTTGACTTTCATGCAAATAATGCCATTCGTTGTCCTTGCCCTTGAACCTGTAGTATTCTGACTTGGACTTTTTGGCGAGCGGTGTGGACTTGAGAGCGGCTTGAGCAAAGTCCTTTGAAGCGTTTCTAACCACTTTGGAAATTGGAACGCTTTTGAGCCTTGCAAACGCTTGAAGCAATGAACTTTTGGCAATGCTTACGCTGAAGTCCATTAAGCCAACTCCCCTCCAAGATGCAATTTTAGCGTGGCGCTTACAGCGTCAGATTCAACGCTCAGCACACGCATTCTAGCACCATCCACAACCACTTTGTCAACTCTCGGTTGGGGCTTTGCCCCGACAAACTCGTCAAACGGGCATAGAATGGAAAAGGAGTAGTCTCCGGCAAGACCCGCGTCAGAGTTGTAGTCCTCCCTGCGCATTACGCTCTTGCATCCCCAATAGGTCTTGCCGTTCCACGTAAAGTCAACGACTAGCCCCTTTTGGCTTGCCATTAAGCGTTGTGCGCTATGTCCTATCCTTTCCCAATCCATTTTCGCTTGTTAGTTCGATGAGCTTGAATCCTCGTTGTTGTTGAAAATGCGGATGGTCTTGCGAAGTTCAGGGTTGAACTCCTTGAGTTGGACAAGTCCCTTGCAATCAACGACATTTGCGTCGTGAACCGCGTCAACCCAACTTTCCATGACAAAGCGGTCATCGGTGCTGTCCGTGAACATGAAGTACACCAAACGTCCAAGTTGAACGCTTTCCGCGCAATCCTCATACTCGTTTGGAAGAACAACCAACGCAACGCAGTCCTTGTCAGCGCCCGTAACGCCAGCGTAGCCGATTGCGTCCTTCATGGTAAGGACTTCGTCAACGCCCAATGCGGCGGCGAGGTTCATGTCGCCAACGTTGCGGATTTCCTTGAGGTCGTATGCGCCAAGACCAGTGCTCTTCATGCGCTCAACAATTGTTGAGTTTCCCTTGAGCGCGACTTTGTTCTTGTTCGCAATGACAAGCCCAATGCGTCCAATTCCGCAATCACGAAGCAATGAAACGTTTGTGTCAATTGTAGCAACAGGGTCAGAAACGCCGTTAATTGCGTCGTCAGACTTGAAAAGCGTTGCCGCCGTTAATGCTTCAATCTTGTTGAAGAACGCTCTCTTTGCCAAGCGTCCTGCCGCAAGGTCAGCGTGCTCGTTGTCAAAGTAGCCCATGCGTTGAGCATAGCCCATTGAAACTCTTGCGCGGAGTTCAGCGCAAGCAAATGTTTCGTCATTTGCCGCAATTACATTGTCCGTAATGTCAGCAAGTGCGGCATGGTTTCTGTTGTACTGAGCCGCAATGTCATTTTTGAATTTCTGGTAGTACAGTTTTCCCGCGATTTGAGGCTTGCCCAAGTAAGGGTAAACCTTTGTGCCAACGTAGTCGGGAAAGGAAACCTCTTGCGCTTCGAGGTCGGGACGTCTGATGATTTCGCCTGCCATAGTAGTAATCTCCTGTAATGTGTTGTTTGTGTTTGTTAAGGGTTAAAAAAATCAACGAATTGAGTGTTGGTTCATAAATGCTTGGAACTCTTCCATATGAGCCTTCTTAAGCGCGGTGTAAGCCTTCGCGTATTCTTGCTCTGGCAAATGCTTTGCATTGAGTTCCCCTACCATTGCCAGCCAATCCGACTTGCTGGCTGTTGGTTGACTTGTGGGCATTGCCGTGGGCTGGTACTTTGCAACCAACGATTTGAGTGAAGCGACTTCAGCCTTGAGCGCGTCGCATTCCTTTTTAAGGTCTTCTGCTTTTGCTTCCCAATCCTCTTCAGGCTCGTCGTTCTCTTGCTCATCAACCTTTTCGTCAATGTCCTCTTTTTCGGTTTCAGTTTCAGCCTTTGCTTCCTCTTTCTCGCATTCCGCTTGGGCTTCAACTTCTTCCTTGTTCTCCTCAGCCTCGGAAACAACCTCGGCTTTGGCTTGCTCGGTCTCCTCGACCTCTGGTTTTGTCTCTTCAGCCATGTGAGCCTCCAATTTTGCTTTAATGTTCTTGTTAATGAGCGCCGCATAGCGCAAGGCTTCTGCATTGCTCTTGTTGCTTGCACTGCTTGCGTTGCCCGTGTAAACGGCGTTAATTACCGCTTTGCTTGACGCTTCCACCAACAACGTGCTAGCCAATCCGCACTCCTTGAGTTCCTTGCCGCTGAGCCACATCTCACGACCTTCCTTGAACGCCTCTTTAATACGCATTGGCTCCAAAGTTGTTTTGGAAAGGAGCTTGTCGATGACGATGCTGTTCACCAAATCCATCAGCAACGCATTGTCCCTTAATGCTTCAGGACCCCCGCAAATCATCGCGTATGCGCTGTGGTACATAACCAACGTGTCCTCAAAGCATTCAACGCTGAAGCATGACGGAAGTTTGGCGAGTATGTTTGCCGCCGCTGAAGCGCACAAACCGCCAATGCGAGCGACGGGCTTTGCGTTGGGGTGATTGAGACACCACTCTGATATGAGCGTGCTCATTGTGTTTGAAGCGAACACGTCGCCCCCTGGACTGTCTATGTACAACTCCAACTCATCCGCGCATTGCGCGAGTTCACGCTTGAACTCATCCAATCCCGCTACGTTGTTCTCAAGCCAAAAATTTTCGGGCATAATCACGCCCTGAATGTTTACTCTCATTTTGCGTCGTCCTCTGGTAAATGCATCTGCTGTGTTTCCGTGGATTCATTGCCACTGTTTGTAGCAAAGAACGTGAGGTTGTCGAGACCCTTTTCCTTGAGGTACTTTTTCTCTTCCGCGAGTTCATCAATGATGAGTTTCCAATCGCTTCCAAGCAATTCCCTAAAGGTTGTGCGACCCGCTTTTAAGTTCATATCATTTGTCTTAGCGGCTTTTTCAGGGTCTATTTGCATGGCGGTGGGCCAATGCACTTCATATTCCGCATTTGGGTAAAGCGTTGACATTATGTAGTCAATGACATCACGCTCCAACAATTTTTGGTCTTCCTCAAACGCTCGCCACGACACTTCGATTTCGATTTGCCCACTGCAATAACTGTTGTCGGCTCTTCCTCTGCTTAAGCATGACATAACCCCCAACGCTCTTCCGTTTGTGTCGTTGAGCAAGTCCACGAATGATTGTATCTGCGTTGAGGGGCGCTGAGCGTTGTTTAGGTTTGTCACGTTCGTGCCATGCGCTACGCTTGCAACCGCCGCTTTTCCGTCAAACGCTTCAAAGGTCTTGTTGTCGTTGCTTTTGCCGATTCTGCTCAGTTCGTCGGGCATAATGCCCGTTCCCTCCGCAAGTTCATCCAAGTTCGAATACCCCTCAATTAACTTTGCTATGCTGTCGCTGTCCATTCCCTCGGGTTGCTCAACAACAAGGGGAAGTTCGCTTGCGAGTTTTGCCGCCGCTATCTCGCTTTTAAGCAACGACTTTGTGTCCTCGGTAAGTTCCTCGTTGGCAAGCATAGCGTGTGGCTCCCCTCTGTATTGGCTGTGCTTGCGGTGATATGAAACGCGCCTGCATGTCCCTGCTGGCAGAAACATGGCGTCCGCGAGGTCAACAGAATACCTGTTGCGAAGCATTGTTACGAAATAGCCATGCACCTTGCCCGTTCCGTCAACTACAACTCCCTCAACTTGTCTGCACGAATTGGGCAATCCCCTTTCAACCTTCCATCTTTCAAAGTCTGGAACTGATACATTGCAGATTTGGTCTGCGTCGAATATGCGTATCTTCCCATCCGTTAAAATGGGGTCAACCCACACGATGCAATCACCGTGAAGCTTTACAAGGCGCAATATGAGCGCGAGCATTTCATAGTATGATTCATTTTCCGCATAGCCTGCGCTTCTCTTCCACTTTGTAAACCACGCTTGCATTGTGTCCTTGTCAGGACCCGTGAAAAGCGGTGTGCCTCCGCGCTTGCCTATGGTAAGGCGTATTGAGGTGTCGATAATGGATGAAAGCGAACTGTTGTCATACAAGTTGTCTGTCTTTCCGTATGCAAGCAATCGCTTTTCAGCGGTGAACATCTGCTCAGTTTCTGAAAGGTCAGTTCGTATTTCAACGACCTTTCGCGTTGGTTGCCTCTTGAGACTGTCATATCTCGCAACTAGAGTTCGGTTGAGCAAGTGCCCAACTACACGCGCCAACGCTTTTTCCCTCTTTGTTTGCCGTGCCATTACTGATATCCTCCCAATGGACTGTGGCGATAGTCAGGCCACTTTACGGACATACCAGCAACTGAGTTTGATGAAAGAAGGGATGTGATTTTGTCGTCAATTGCTACGATTTCATCCCTGATTTCCTTTAGCGTGCGATTTGTCGCTGACACTGAGCCCGTTATCCCATATGATGCAGGCTCGGCAATGAGATTGTCATATTGCTCTTGCAACGCTTGCTTTCGTTGCATTAGCCTGTTAAGTGCCTTTTTGGTAAGTTCGTCCATGTTGCGTATGCCCCAATCTTCTGCTTTATCCCCTTAAATACGCTACAAGGCTTGTTTTACGCAAAAAAAAAGCGCAAGGGGTATGTTGTATGCCCTTGCGCTGTTCCTTGCGGCTATGACGTTCTATGTTGCGCTATGCCCAACGCCACACATGCTCCCTCCAATGTTCCCTTTCACCGTTGCAACACTTCGCGATTGTTTTACGCGAAATGTGAAGGGCGTGGCTTGCGTCCATTGTTGACCGCCACGCTTTAACCAACTCACCGCCGAGCGTGTATTG
>Ga0310690_10002134_pt1 | contig 33021 bp, 15 predicted proteins | sample AusTroGonzalo_MG_2_FD_207661 | JGI IMG/M metagenome (GOLD analysis project Ga0310690, IMG submission 207661) | Bovine rumen microbial communities from tropical cattle in Woodstock, Queensland, Australia - Gonzalo_04 (v2) (version 2) | ecosystem: Host-associated > Mammals > Digestive system >...
TATGAAATTTGGAGTACGTGAGATTTGTAACGTAGTATTCAAAGCAAAAGCTGACACTACTATCGGTACATCTACATTCAAAGCTGGACAACCAGTATTATACATTGACTCAGCTACTACTTCAACTGTTGAAGGTGCAGCTACTACAGTATATGCACAAGGTGGTAGAGGTAACACTAGATTAATCGCTTGGGAAGGTGAAAAAACTTTAACATTTACTGTTGAAGATGCTTTATTATCTCCAATCGGTTTCTCAATCCTATCTGGTGCTGGATTATTTAAAAACGCTGAAACTAACGTTCACGTTCATACAACTTCTGAAGCTTATGTTGGTACTGATGGTAAAATCGATTTAAGTGACGTATTAGGCGAAGAAGAAACAATCGATGGTCGTGCTCCAGTATTTGTTATGTTAGCTGAAGCTGACGGTTCAATTACTGGTGATTTATTAGAAGGATTAACAGTTGCTGATGATGGAAAAGCATTAGAAAATGCTACATCAAGTTATTATGGTAAAACTGTATTTGTAGATTTCTATATAGTAAAATCTTCTGCAAACGTTTCTGAATTACAAATAGATGCAGAACATTTCGCAGGAAACTACTATGTTGAAGCAAGCACATTATTCAGAAGAGAATCTGATGGTGTTGATATGCCTGCTGAAATTACATTACCAAATGTAAAAATTCAATCTAACTTTACATTTAATATGGCAGCTACAGGAGATCCTAGTACATTTACATTCACAATGGATGCATTCCCTGGATATACTATGTTTGATAGAAAACATAAAGTATTAATGGTAATTCAAGTTGTTGAAGATGCTGCTGCAGGAAATGAAACTAAAGATTCTGTAATGAAACATTTAACAGGATTTGACATTGCTGAAAATAAAAATGATTCACTTCCTGGTAATAACGAAGGCGACGAATCAAGTATATAATAAAAATAAGAGGGAGGTAATACTTCCTCTTTTTTTTGTATATTAATTTTATAGGAGTTGATAATATGAGCGCATTGGGAGATTATATACATTTATATGCAAAAAATTATGATAGATATGGGACTGCAAATCAAACAGACAATAAAGATGTTTCGAAAATTGGCTATGATTATATAAATAGCAAAGTTTTTATTAATCAAAGATTAATGTTTGTAAAACCTATTTCTGATGAAACAATAAATATTTTACAACAAAGATTACAAGCAAATACTTCTACTGCTTTTAATAAAGAAAAAAGTGAATGAGCTGCAAATCAACAAAAATTAATTGATTATATTTATGAATTGTTATTTACTCAAGTAAAAAATGTTTCTTTAGGAGCAGAACGATTATATAAGACAACTGGAGGAGAAGGGGTTGCCTGGACAAAAGATAAAATTCCGGTAACTTTATCTACAACAAAACAGTGGGCTAGTCAATATTCTTATGACCAATTAATGTCCTTAAGAGAAAAGAAAAAGGCTCAAAGAGAACAAATTGAAAAATTAATTACTGAAATTAATAATAGTCAACAACCTCAATCTGATAAAAAATTACAAAAATTAATTCAATTATATGAACAATATGCAGATATGTCTTTAGCTCCTAGTGAAAATGTTCTTGCAGAAATTGAAAAAGCTATGGGAGAAAACGTGTATAAAGGAACGATTCAACAGGTAGCAGGTAAATTTGGAGAACAATTAGTAGCGACATGTGCAGATACTGCAGAAAAAATGGGGAAAAAAGAGCTTTTTGATTTTTTTTCTAAAGCAATTAAAGGAGATGTTCGTACTGAAATTTATATAGATGCGCAAGATATTAATTTGGGAAAAGCAAATTTTTTAAGAACGGACGATTCTGGTAATAAATATTATCTAGGAACAACTCAAAATAAAACTGATGTAGAAATACAAATTAATAATGAAGATATTTTTGCAACGGTTAAAGATTATGCAGCAATTCCTGGGCAGTATAGAAATCCAGATTTACAAGATGTTAATCTATTTCAAACAATTGCTTTTTTAAATAGTTATTTAGATAATTTTGGAAACCATTGAATTAATATGCATGCTTTAAAAAATAGTAAGGGATGATCTAATCAAAAAGAAGCCGATGCAATTGTAAACAAAGAGGTTGCTTATGAAGCTCTTATTGGAGGTTCTCCATTTAAAAGTGTTGAGCCAGCAAATCTTTTTGTTTATATAGAAAGAGCAAAAGGATATGTTTTTGTAGAAAGAACTTCAGATTTAATGTTACAACATTTTGAAAGATTTAATATGAAAAATGTTGGAGAAATTATGTTACAAAATAGAAAAGCACAAGCTAAATATGGTAGTGCAGAAAGAATTTCTTCTATTTTATCTCAATTACATAAAATTAATATTGCAGTAAGTTTGAATATTACTCCAGATATATAAAAAATTGACATAATATAAAAATTATGCTAAAATAAAATAGAGAAAAAAGGAGATGTATTTTTATGGTTAGTTATGCAAATATGAAATTAAAGGTAGATACTTCTACTAAAATAGTTGATTTAGGTAATGGAACTTCAGTAGAAGTGTTAAAATATTTACCTATTAATGAAAAATATAATTTAATTGAAATTACTTTACAAAAAGCTTATGAAAATGGAATTTATAATCCTTTAAAATTAGATATGCATTTTGCGCTAAATCTTATATATTTATATACTAACATTAGTTTTACTGATAAGCAAAAAGAAGATGAATATAAACTATATGATACATTACAAAGTAATGGTATTTTAGACAAAATTATAGATGCTATTGATGATGATGAATATAATAATGTTTATACTTTATTGGTAGAAACTGAAGAAAAATATAATAATTATAAAAAATCTTTAGTTGGTATTATAGGAGAATTAGCAAATACTGTTAATCAAAATTCAGATACATTAAGAGAAATTAGTGAATCTTTTGACCCTAATAATTTTAAAAATGTATTAGATTTTGCTCAAGCGGCAAATGGCAATAGACCTATAGAATAAATGTGTAGCAGGCCAAAATAGATTAATTATATTCCCTCAATTTACAAAGATAGTAAATAGAGGGAATTTTTTATTTTGGAGTAAAAAAGGAGGAAAAGGATATGGCGAATGCAAAACTTAATTTTGAAATAGATTATTCTATTAATAAAAATACTTATAAACAATTAATTGATAGTCTAGATACTGTTATTGCAAAAGCTGCTCAAATGGGTAATACCAAAGATACCAATTTAAAAAAGCAATTTGAAGATGCAGGAAATGCAGCAAAAGAATTGAAAAAAATTTTTAACAGTTCTTGAGATGATAAACTTAATCAAATTAATTTAACAAAATTAAATTCTGAATTTAAAAAAGCTGGAACATCTGCATCTGAATTTTATAATAAGTTAGTAAAGGCAGGTAATGAAGGTGTTGCAGGGGCGAACTCATTAATTCGAACAGTTACTACTGCAAATACACAATTAAAACAAACGAGTCAACTATTAGATAAAATGGCGATTACTTTTAAAAATACTATTAGATATGGAATTTCTTCTAGTATTTTTAATACTTTTACGAATTCAGTTCAAAAAGCTTATGATTATACTAAACAATTGGACACAAGTTTAAATGATATTAGAATAGTATCTAATCAAAGTGCAGAGCAGATGGCAGATTTTGCAGTTAGCGCAAATAAAGCTGCACAAGCATTAGGAAAAACCACTCTTGATTATACTAAAGCAGCAACTATTTATTTCCAACAAGGTTTAAGTTCTGATGAAGTAGAAAAAAGAACTGAAGTTACTTTAAAAGCTGCTAATGTTACTGGTCAAAATGCTCAACAAGTATCTGAACAATTAACAGCAGTATGGAATGGTTATCAGGTTACAGGAGAAAAACTTGAAGAATATGTAGATAAATTATCGGCTGTTGCTGCAAGTAGTGCTTCTAATCTTGAAGAATTATCAACAGGTATGAGCAAGGTTGCTTCTGCAGCAAACATTATGGGTGTGGATATCGATCAATTAAATGCTCAAATGTCTACTATTATATCAGTAACTAGACAGGCGCCTGAATCTGTTGGTACTGCATTAAGAACTATTTATGCTCGTATGGCAGATATTAAAGCTGGATTAGATGATGAAACCACTCTCGGTAATTACTCTGGTAAAATGGCTAAATTAGGATTTAGCGTTTTAGATGCTAGTGGTAATCTTAAAGATATGGGTAATGTTATTGAAGAAATTGGTGGTAAATGAAAAAATTTAACGAGAGAACAACAAGTTAGTTTAGCACAAACAATGGCCGGTACTCGTCAATATAATAATTTACTTACATTATTTGATAACTGAGATAAATATACAAGTGCTTTAGAAACATCTCAAAATGCTGCAGGAAAATTACAAGAGCAACAAGATGTTTATATGGAAAGTACTGAAGCACATTTAAAACAACTAACAGCAGAAGCAGAAAAATTATATTCAAATTTATTTGATCAAAAAGGTGTTAGAACTTTTATAGATTTAATTAATGGTGGACTTCAAACATTTAATAGTTATTTAAAAACTCTTGGTGGAGGTTTTAATACTATTTTAAATTTAGGTGCGCAAATTGCAAATCTTTTTACTAATCAAATTTCACAAAGCATTAGTAGAGGTATTAGTAATTGGCAAGCTGGCAAAGATGTTAAAAGTAAAGATAAAATGGTTAAGGAGTTATTAGAGGCGCATCAAGCTCGAGGAGAAATGACTGATGTCTCTGAGGAAGACGCTTCTAAAAATGCCGCTTTATCTAAAGAATTTACTTTATATACAAAAATATTTAACGTTAGAAAAAGTTTAAGTGAAGAAGAATTTAAAGATGCTTCTGAAAAGATTCAAGAAATTGGAGTAAAACTTGCTCAAATAGAGAAGCTTGAAGAAAAAGTTGAAAAGAATAATCAAAAAGTTCAAAATATTCAAACAAGACAAGAAGACAATTTTAAGAAATATGGTTTAAAAGCTAAATCTGATTTTTTAGCTCAAGATAAAATTGAGGCGGCTCAAGTACAAAATCAAAAAGAAATTAATGATAAATATTTAGAAAAACAAAGTTTATTAATTAGTATTAATACATTACAAGCAGATGGAAATATAGATATTGCTGAAGAAAAAATGCATTTAAAAGAAATTAATACTGAATTAGATGCGTTAGAAGCTGATCAAAAAGATTTAAATGATTTATATGCTATAGCTACTGATGAAACTGAAGAACTTGTTGAAGCTAAAAAACAAGAGGTAGAAGCAACAGAGGGTATAGTAGAAAAAACTGGTAAAACTGGTAAAAATAGAGAAACAATTGCTAAATATGTAAAAACTATTACAGCAATTACTCAAGCTGTAACATTATTATCTGGAGCTATTCAAACTTTAGGTAGTGATACAGCCTCTACAGAAGACAAGGTTAGCGCAGGTATTGATACTATATTTGGATCTTTAGCTGCTGCAGCAAACATTGCATTACCTGGTTCTGGAATGTTAGTTCAGGGTATTGGAGGATTAGCTAAAGCCTTTGGTTTAGATGCTTGAGTAGAATTACTTGAAAGCGGAGAAGAAAAACTTGAAAAAGCAATAGCTAAAGAAAAAGAATTTAATCAAAACTTAGAAAAAACATTAAATACAGTTAATTTAACAAAAGAAAGTATTAAAAATATTGAAGATTTTACTGATAGATTTATTTATTTACAATCTTTGGCGGAAAAAGGCTTGCTAACAGATGATTTACAAACTGAATATGAAGGATATTTAAAAGAAGTTCAAAAATATAATAATGATGCTATGATTTCTTATACTGAACAAGGAAAGATGATAACATCTAATAGAAATTTAATGGCAGAAACTGTTGAACTTCAAAAAGAATTAATAAAAGAAAAATTAAAAGAACAATTTTCTGATGAAAAATGAGAAGAATATACTGAAAATTGAAATGATAAGTTAGTAGCTTCTCAGAAAATTGTAGACGAAGCATGAGATGAAACTGCTGGTAAATTAAAGTATTCACGAATAGAAGGCCCAAAAAGAGTTAAGGCGGGGAAAGCTGGAAAGGCTCAAAAAGTAACTCGTTCAATGGATTTGGGTGATTTACAACCAAATACCGTTAATGAAATGGTTGGAAAATATTATAATAAAGATTTTAATGTTGGAACAGGCTCTGATTTTAATAAAGGCGATTTCTTAAAAGAAATGAGAAAAAATATTGAAGCTGATAGGGAAAATATTTTTAAACAAATTAAAAACATTTCAGAAAATAATGGTTATGATTGAGATGAAAAAACTTTACAAGAAAAATCTGAAAAATTTTATCAAGAATTATTATCAAATGCTGAAGTTGCTGCAGAAGCTTATCAAGAATTAGATGAAGCTTATAAAAAGCATGGTAAAAATTTACAAAAAAATGCTTCAGATATTGTTAATTTTGTAAAAACCAATACTGATTCTGCTGAAGATTATAATAAATTATTAACTTCTATAGGAGAAGAAAATGCAATAACATTAGATGCAATCTATTCTGATTTTGTTAATAAGCATAAAATTGAAGGAGAAAAAACTCTAGACAATATTAGAAATGAATTAATTCAATTTCAACAAGATTTTTATGATTTATTAGAAAATAATGCAGATATTAAAAGTATTTATCAACAATTTTTAAGTATTGATGATTCAGAAGGTACTGCTCAAGAGTATGAAGATAAAGTTCAAAAAAGAATTATTGATTTTATTGCTAAATTAGATAAAACAACTTATGAAAAAATTAAACCTTTTTTAGCTAATATTTTTAATTTAGATAATCTTAATACTTATTGAGATGAAGAAAGTGAATCTGTTAAAATTAAAGAAGGAACTAACCAAATTACAAAAGGTGAACGAGTTGCTCGTGATTTAGGTAGAGATTTAGCAGATACTATTGCAGAAAACACAGAAAATATTTCTGAAGAAGATAAAGAAAAAATTAAAAAATCCATTGAAAGTTTTTTACAAACTTCTTTATCTGAAATAGATTTAAATAATTTAAATGTTGAAGAGTTTTCTCAAAATTTTATTAAAAGAGTAAATGATGGATTAAAAACTGCTCAAAACAGTGGAAAAGATAATATTAATTTAGAAGCTATTTTAAGTGGAGCTCTTAAAGATACTGGTGAAGCATCTAATAATAAAGCAGCAGTTCAACAAGCAAAAGAATTAGGATATACTGAAAAAGCTTTAGAACATTATGGAAAAGTTTTACAAAAAGTAAATCCTTTATTAAAAAATAATAAAGAATTAACAAACAAGTGCGCATTAGCGCAAATGGATTTAGCAAATGATTTAAAGACATTATCTGAATCTTGAGATACTTGAGAAAAAAATTTAGACACATGAGATAAAAATTCGGCAGAATATAGTCAAACATTAAGTGATATTGCTGATCAACTAGGAAAAGTTTTTAATACAGAGGTTACGGCAGAATTTGTAGATACTCATTTAGAATTAATTAAAAAAATGGCAGAGGGAGACGAAGAAGCATTTTTAAAACTTCAAACTCTTGCTGCTCATGATTATGTAGCTAATTTAGACATTAAATTATCTGACCCTGAAGAAATTAATAATATAAAATCTGAATTAGATGATTTTATAGATAGATATAGTGGAAAAGAATTAGGTTTTGTTGCAAAAGTTGATGATAAGGATTTTGTAGATAAATTAAATGAAATGTTGCAAAATGGGCAAATTACAAAAACTCAAATGAATAATTTGCTTGGGTCTATTGGATATACACCAAAGGTTGATAGCTATGAAAAAGTCCAAGGACCAGAAGAAACGATAAATGCAAGTCTATCAACTCCTTTTGGAGATATGCATATTGCAACAATAAAGACACAATCTACTGTTCAGGTTCCAAAAATTGAAAGTATTGAAAAAACTTCTGATAGTACTAGTGTAAAAAACACATTTAATAGTACAGTTAAACCAAGTTCAAGCTCTAAAAAGGGAAGTTCAGGCTCTAGCGCAAAACCATCTAAGAAAGATTTGAATAAAGATGAATTAGATAGATATCAATTAGTTAATGTTCAATTAAAAGAAATTTCTAAACAATTAGGAAAATTAGAAAAAGAAAAAAATAAATTACTCGGTGGAAATTTAGTAGCTAATTTAAATAAACAAATTAAATTATTAAATGACCAAATTGCGGTTACTGAAACTAAATTAAAAATTGCTGAAGGAGAACAAAATGAGGTAGCTAACAAATTAGCTGGCTATGGAATTAAATTTGATGAAGAAGGTAATATTGCAAATTATGCGGCAATATTTAAACAAGAACAAGCAAAATTAAACGCAGTATATACAGCATTTAATGGAATGAGTAAAGATGCGCAAGACGCTTACCAAGATACTGTTAAAGCTGCAGAAGAATCTTGAAAAACATTTAAAGATAGTATTTCTAAATATGATAATTTAATTGGAGAAACAATTCCTCAATTACAACAAGATATTCAAGATGCATTTGATAAACAAACTGAAATGTATATTGAAGAAAAGAATGCTGAAATTAAAGTTCGTTTAAATTTAGCAGAGGTTGAGAGAGATTGGAATTCATTTAAGGCTAAAGTCATAGATGGTATTAAAGATGATGATATTCTTGGTTTAGCAATGGCTAGATTAAAAGATTTCTATTCATATTATAATGAAGAAGGCAATGCGGAAATCCAAGCATTGACAACAAGACTTCAAGATCAATTAGAAGAGTTACGTAAACAAGATGCTTCTGGTACTGCTGATTGGTATAGAGACAATCGTGTTAAAGCGATGGAAGATTTACAAGAATATTATGATAAGATTAAAGAAAGTCTTACAGAGATTGTTGAACTTGAAAAAGATATGCAACAAAAACTTCTTGACTCTATGGACCAAGCGCAAGATAAGTTTGATAAACAAATTGGAACATATGAAAATATAAATAAGATATTAGATCATAATATCGAGTTAATTAAATTTATAAATGGTGAAGATGATTATGAAAATCTTATTGAGCAATATGAATTAGAAACTAGAAATAGACAAGAAGAATTAGATTTTTATACTAAACAAAAAGATTTTTGAACAGCTAGAAGAGAAAGTTATGAAGAAGATTCTGAAGAATGGGTAAATGCATCAGAAAAAGAAGCTGAAGCAATAGAAGATTGATACAATGCAATTAATGAAGCAAATCAATCAGCATTAACATTATTTGAAGCTAATATTGGTTTAATTTTTAAAACAATAAATAATGAATTAACTAATAATAAAGGTCTTGACTATATAAACGAAGAATGGACATTATTAGGTGAAAATAGTGAGTTAGTATTAGATAATATTAATAAAATGCAAGGTTTACAAAACTTAAGCAAAAAATATACAGATGCAATTAATAGTACTTCTAATGTTAAAGCACAACAAAAACTTGCGGAATTGCGCGACAGTGAGTTAGAATCACTTAAATCAATGGATGCTTTAAGTGAAAAAGATTTAGAAAGAGCAGAAAAGAAACTTGATATTATTAAAGCTCAAATTGCTCTTGAAGATGCGCAAAGAAATAAATCTCAAATGAGATTAAGAAGAGATAGTCAAGGTAATTATAGATATCAATTTGTAGCAGATGAAGATGAAATAAATCAAGCGCAACAAAATTTATCTTCTGCTTATAATGAACTATACAACTTTGATAAAGCTAGATATGTCAATACATTAAACGAAGCTTCTCAAGCATGGCAAGATTATCAACAAAAAATGGCAGAAGCCGCATTAATTAATGACCCAGAGGTAAGAGCAGAAAAAGAGGCATTAATTAAATCTCAATATGATGAAAAGATTGGTATATTGCATGAACAGTTACAAAGAACAATGCAAGACTTAAATCAATCTACTTTTGCTGAATTAAATGCTTTATATGGGGAAAATGAAGATAACTATCAGCTAATGACTGAAGAACAACAGGCTGCGCTTAGTTCATTTGAAAACGCTAATCAAACTGCTTTTGATTTAGTATTTGATTTATATACTGAAAATACTGATAAATTTCATAATATGACTCAAGACCAAATTGATGTTATTCAAAATCAAATGGTTCCTCAAATAACTTCTGGATATCAAGCCTTAGTAGATGAAATTATTAAAGAGGGCGGTATTGAAGAAGTATCTAATCGTATGATGAGTGAAATACAAGCTGCTGCTGATAAATATAATAGAACTCTTACTACAACAGGTAAAATTGCAGGAGATTCATTTGATGCGGTTTTAGATACACAAAGCAAAATTCTTGAAAATTATCAAAAAATGTTAACTGGTAATGAAAACTTAATTACCAAACACACTGAAGCAATTGGCGCAGTTAAAGGTCAATACGACCAGTTAAAAGATTTAATGGGACAATATAAAAAAGCGGCAGATGATGCTAAAACAGCAGCTGAAAAGGCTTATGAATATATCACAAAATATAAGAAAGCAGAAGCTGAAGAATATAAAAATAATACTGATAATGGACCAACAACCGGAACAACGGGTGCTTATAGAGAACAACAACAAGAAAATCTTGTTACTCCTCAAGCAAAAACCTATCCAGATATTGGTACTTGAGTTGCCCTTCCTACGGGAACATATTTTTATGATGCTTCTGGAAATCCTTATAAATTCCCATCTGTCCCAGGAAGAACGGTTCAAATTAAAAGTACTTCTGGTGATTTGTGGAAAGTTTATAATGGTGCCCTATCTCCTAGCACAGTATACATTAAAAAGTCTTCTATAGGTTATGATACCGGAGGATATACTGGAGATTGGAGCGGCGAAGGAAGATTAGCTATGCTACACCAAAAAGAACTTGTTCTTAATAAAAAAGATACTGCTAATATGTTAGATGCTGTTGAAATATTAAGAACTGTTACTGATAATATTGGTGCAGATGTGCTTAATAAAATGGCTAGCGTAAGAGCAGGTGGATTGGGTGGAATGTTTGGTGGAAGTACGTTAGACCAAAACGTACACATTGAAGCTACCTTCCCAGGTGTAACAAGCTCTATTGAAATTCAAGATGCTTTAAACAATTTAGTAAATATGGCGGCTCAAAGAGCACAAGTTAAATAAGAGATGGTAAAATCCATCTCTTTTTTATTTTGGGCTAATTTATATAATATTAGAGAGTAAAAAATGAAGTAAAAATAAAGGATTATACAATGAAATAAAAGGAGAGATGAGGAGTTTATGAATAACAATTATGAGAATAAAATTCTTGATGCTATTCAGACTTTGGTAGATAACGCAGTTACAAAAGCTGGTTATGATAAAACAATCAAGGCAGTTGTATCTAAATGCGTTAATGAAAGTACTGGAAAATATGTTGTTAAGTATCAAGATAGTACATTTTATGCCTATAGTAATGACTTAGATTCTGTTTATAGTGGCGGAACTTCGGTGTATGTTCTAGTACCTGGTAACGATATGTCACAAACTAAGACTATTTTAGGTTCTGTTGATAAACTTGGAACTGAATATATTACATTATCAGAATCAGATTCTGCATATCAAGAGATAGGTGCTTCAATAGTAACTCCTGCTGGTGAAATACCAGGAATTAGCTCTTATAGACAAGGCGGGGATAGCTTAGTAATCTATGATGCAGACGCCGCAACAGGTAATACAGTAGAAGTTGATGAAGAGGGCGCAATTATCTATTTTCAAAACGCACAATATTTAGAAATTGGTGGAATTTTTACAACTAAATTGAATGAAGAGCAAAAAAGAAAAGGAAACTATGGATTAGTTTTTGATATAGAATATAAATATGATAATGAAGATAACCCTAGTAGTCCAATTATTAGAACTCAAACTTATGTTCTTGATATTAATTCGATGACAGGTAATCCATATTCATATAATTTTGGTAGCGAACAAAATGCAATTTTTGAAATTGATGGAGAACATTTTTACAGATTAAAGAAAATAACTTTAGAATGTAAAAACTTCCCTAAATATTCAAATCCTTATACAAATGATATCTTTGTTAGTGATATTGTTTTGAAAGCATTAACTCCGCTAACAAGAGATGAGATAGCAACTAATTCTTTAACTTTTGTAACTAAGCAAGGTGTTTATTTTAGCGCATCTGAAACAGGCAATCCAACGAGATTAATTGAAACGGAAGTTAAAATAAATAGAAGAATAATTCCTGTAAGTAGTGGATTATTAAGGTATTATTGGTTTAAAGAAGATAGTTCGATTGGCTTAACTGACCCTAATTATTCACCTTTTGGTGGACCAGGATGGAAAATTTTAAATCCAGCAAATATTATAGATGAAACTAATAACATTAAAGATTATATCACAGATGTTGATTCTCTTACTGTTGATAGGAATAGTAATCCTGCAGAGGAGAATGAATATAAATGTGTAGTTATATATAATAATGAAATTCAAGTTGAAAGAAACTTTATAATATATAATCAAGGTTCTAGTTATACAGTTACTATTGAATCAGACCAAGGTAATTATTTTAAATACAATGAAGGTCATCCAACATTAACTTGTATGGTAGAAACTTCAGGAACTGCGCCAACTTATACTTATACATGGACAGTAACTGATAGTTCTAATAGAACTAATATATTGGCAGAAACAACTAGTGCAAATACTACTTATGACACTTTAGTTGCAGAAAGAGATGCTTTATTAGCTGAAAAAGCTGATGGGGTGTGGACAGATGCAAAAGAAGCACAATTAATATCAAAAGAAAGTTCAATTTCTTATTATGATAATAATGTCATGAGAGTTAAAGGAAATAAAATCTACAACATAGATTTAAGCGGAATTGCTAATTTTAGTAAGTATACGTGTTCTGTATCATCAAGTGGAAATTTTTTAGGCAAAAATGATATTATAATTACAAATAGTTGAGATAAAGAAGACAATAGTTATTCTATAATAATGGAAAATGCAGACCAAATATTTAAATATAATGTTAACGGTATTGCGCCAACTAATAAATCTTTAGATAAGCCTATTGTAATTAAACCTTTACAGTTTAGTATATATAATGAATTGGGACAACAAGTGGCAGATAATAAGATTGCCGCAGTAGATGTGACATGGTATGTTCCAGCGAACAATACTATGTTTAAGAAACCTAATCCTGAACCTACTATTGAAGATGGGTATTATGTATATGCTGGAGTAAAAACTTTAAATTTTGATATTATACCAGTTTATAATAATAAAAATATGAATAACACTATTAAATTAGTAGTTAGATATAATGATAGAGTTCTTATAGCAAATTCTGAATTAGAGTTTATTAAAGAAGGGGAAATGGGTTCTAATGGAACAAATTATGTTTGTAGAATTATTCCTAATTTAAATACTGGTGCTCAATCTCCTAGTTATCCAATTTATACTTATAATGGAACAAGCGGAAATATGAATTATGTTCGCCCAAGTGGTCATACAAGTGAATGATTTAAAGTTCAATTATTTAAAGATGGAGCTGATATATTTACTGGTGTAGCTAGTGGAACTTCAAGTGAAAATAAAGCAGTTACTATTGAATGGTCAATGCTTAAAAATAGATATGCTACAAATAATAATGTTCATATTGATGATGTTAGTAACTTTAGTGTTAATTCATCAACAGGTGAATTTACATTTACTAATTTAAGTAATACAGGGGATGACCCTTTACAAGATAGAGCTGCGAACATTGCAAAAGTTACAGTTACTTACGATGGCGCAACTTATTATGCAACAATGCCTATTATATTAGTAAAAACAACAAGTACTAATTATAGTATGGATATTGTTGAAAACACAGGATTTAGATATGTTATGTATTCAACAGACGGATTAAATCCTGCATATGATAGTTCTAATCCATTTGCGCTAAAAGTATATAAAATGAATGGAACGACTAAAGAAGATGTTTCTGTAGCAACAGGTGATGATGCTGTTGTTTATGATTGGTTTACTTTAGGAAAAATATATAATGGAACAGCATGAGTTGCAGAAAGTAATTTTATTGAAAAAACTCATAGTTCAAGTAATCCATTAGCGCACAACGAAAAAGATTATAGACCTATTGAAAAATTTAATGGATTGAGTGTAAATAATGCAGTTAAATGTGTTGTTTCAAAAGGTGGAACAGAATGGGCTAGAATTTACTTACCTATTCATTTCTATTTAAATAGATTTGGAAATGCTGCTCTTAATGGTTGGGATGGAAACCATGTTGAAATTAATGAAAATGGTGGATTTATTTTAAGTCCTCAAATAGGAGCAGGAACAAAAGATTCAAATAATCGCTTTACAGGTATCTTTATGGGTTCAGTTAAAGAAGCTGGCGCAAGTACAGAAGAAGTTGGATTATTTGGATATAATGCTGGAGAAAGAACTATTGCTCTTGACTCTCAAGATGGTTCAGCTAAATTTGGAAAAGCAGGAGACGGACAAATAGTTATTGATCCAGGTAGTGATAGCGCAAGATTATATTCAGGAGATTTTGCGATAACAAGTGTTCTTCCTGGACAGATGGTACCTGCGCAAACTACATATCAAGAAGGATTTAGATATATAAGAGTACGGGGAGATAATGTTACTCTTTTAAAACTTAGACCTGCAGGGACTACTCCATTAGCTGATGATGAATATCGTATTGGAGATAGTTTTAAAACAGGAGATAGAGTATGGGTATCAGGTGAAGGCTTAGACATTGACCTTAATGACCCACATATCATATTTGGAAATGGTAATTTTAGAGTAGATTCAGATGGTCAAGTTTATGCAACTGGATTTGTTACAGTTAAAGAACTTGAAGCAGGAGATTATAATATTCCTGGAACTAATATATTTGATGTAGAATATGCAACAAATATAGTTCAATTTGAAGCAAACGCGCAATTATATCCAATCCATTCTGAAACAAAGAGTATTACATGTAAATGTAAATATAAAGACCAATATACAGATAATTATACTGTTCAATTATTAGATGATAATGGAAATGTTGTTCAATATCATGATGCTGAACACATGGGAAATAATTGAGATGGTATTGATATTACAATAAATAAACAAGGACAAATTACTACTATTAATTTTGAAGTAGATATTGATTGCGATATTGATAGTACAATTCTTTCATATAGATTTAGATTTACTTATCCAACAGGACTTGTAGTTGAAAAAATCTTTAATGTAAACTTAGTAGTTAAAGGAACTTCAATAGCTGTTAAAGGGTCTTTTGATTCAACAACAGAAATGGTTGATGCGGTTATTGAAGGAACTATTACTCCAACTCTTGGAGATAGTTATTTAATTGATAGACACATATGAATTTATACTAATGATACTGGTCATGGCGGAACTGTTATAGGTGACTGGTATGATGGTGGCGAATTCCAAGGTGAGCCTGGACAAGACGGTCAACCTGGTGCAGATGCGAAACAAATATATTTAGCATCTACTGCTGAGTCATTCAAAACATCAGATGGTACAACTTATACGCCTAGCACAATTACTATCACACCGTTTTTTCAAAATACTACTTTAAATAAATGACAATATAGTACAAATGGTGGAAGTAGTTTTACAGATTTAAATTTAAGTAGTTTACCAACAGGAATTTCATATAATAGTAATACGAAAGCTATTACTGTAACTAGTGGATGTTCACTATATAGTAGCTCAATTTCAGTATTAGTATTTAAATGTATTGCAAATGAAGAGTATGCAGAAAATCAACCTTATTGGGATTCTGCAACAATAGCTAGAATAAAAGATGGCGAAGATGGTTCTGATGGTAGAACTATATGGGTAACACCAGATAGTCCAACAATGTCAGATAATAAATATGTGTTTTTAATAAATGATTTAGTCGGTCCAGATAAAACACCTGAAGTTGGAGAGATAATAATTAGAAATAATCGTTATCAATATTCAATATCAAGTGTTACTTCTACAACAGTTTTAGCAGATACTGAATATGATTTGCGCGGACCTGCTGGAGCGGCCGGTAATAATACAGCAGTTGTAAATTTATATACACGTGCGGCAAGCGCGCCTAGCGTACCTTATAGTGGTTCTGGTTCAACATCTTATACTTTTGATACACAAACTCTTGCTAATATACCAACAGGATGGTCTCAAACAATACCAAATGCAGTAAGTGATACATCATTATATGTTTCTTCTGCTATGGCTTATGGTAATACTAATGTTGTTTCTATTGGCAACGATGATTGGTCAACGCCAACATTGGTATCTGAAAATGGTATAGATGGAACTTCTCCATTTTTAGCATATTTAACAAATGAAATACAATCATTTGCAGCAGAAGTTGGTTCTGTTGAAGTGAGTACAGATTTATATGCGTATGAAGGAAACACTGAAAAAGCAATTCAAATTAAAAAAGTCGGAAATGTAAATGCTTCTACAAGTTATATAACAACATCTCCAAATTGATTAGAATTTAAAGTAAGTAGTACATCATCAATAAGTCATCCAACGATTACTTTTAAAACTAGAACAGGAGATTATAAACCTCCACAAGCGCAATCTGGTCAAATTGCTATTGAGTATTTAGTTAGTGGAGAAAGTAATAATAGAATAATTTATTTTACTTATTCAACAACAACAAAAGGCGCTAATGGAGAAAATGCAAAAGGAATAAATATTGAACCTTCTGGTTTATTATTTAAATCAACAGATGCAGGAAGCACATATACACCTACTGAAATAACATTAACACCAAATCCTCAAAATACAACATTTGGTTCTTGGTATTATAGAGGACAACCAATTACAAGAACTGGCACTGGTTCTGCTACTAATGTAGATGGAGTATCATTAAATGCGTCAACAAATGTTTTAACAATATCTCCAAGTTCTACTGAGTTTAGCTCATATTCAAGTATGACTTTTGAAGTTAGAGATAGTGGTGGAACTAATAAAGATAGTGTTACAGTTACTAGATTATCTGATGCTATAAACACATTTATTAGATATAGTGTTAATCAGCCAACTCAAGATTCAGATATTCAAACAACACCAACAAATGCTAAATATATCGGTGTATATAATGGACCACTTACTGTAGCGCCTACAACATACACTTCTTATACTTGGTCTAAATATGTTGGTGATACAGGAAATGGAATTAATAACATTTCATATAAATATAAAGCTACAAATACTCAAACCGCACCTGACGCAAGTTCGACGGGTTGGGTAGCAAACATATCAAGTACAACATTTAGCGCAACCGATAGATATTTATGGCAAAAAGAAGTTATTGATTATACAATAACTTCTGATATGACAACAGTGTCATTAATTGCCGTATATGGTGAGAAAGGCGCAGATACATATAGTATTATTTTATCAAATGAAGCACAAACAATTGACGCTGACACGACAAAAGCTACTCCAGGTAGGTCTTATTATACTGATATAGTAGGATATTTAGGAACTACATTACAAACACTAAGTGTTACAACTCCTACAAGTCAACATGGTTTACCAACAGGAATGAGTGCTAGTGTTAGCGATAATAATACAGACCATCCTAGAGTTACATTTACTATTGAATTAAATACAGATATGACTACTAAGAGTGGTCAAATAACAATTCCTGTAACAATTAATAGTCAAACTATAAATAAAACATTTAGTTATGCTTTAGCTATTAAAGGTGCTCAAGGTGAAGATGGAGACGATGGTTACAATACAGCTACTATTTCTTTATACACAAGAAGCGCAAATGCACCATCTAAGCCTTATTCAAGTGGTTCAGTTACTTATACATTTGCAACACAACAATTAAGTGGTACATTACCTAGTGGTTGGTCTTATACCGTACCAAATGGTAGTAATCCATTATATGTATCATCAGTTAGCGTTACTTCAAACACTGCTACTGCAACTATTGGATATGATGATTGGTCTACTCCAACAAAAGTTGCACAAGATGGCGAGTCAGGAGAAGATGCAATAAACTTAGTTATTGAAGCTGTTGGAAATACAGTATTTAGAAATAGTCAAGGAAGTGTTACTTTAATAGCTCATGTTTATAAAGGTGGCGTTGAACAAACAATCACTAGTCAAGGTGTTTGCGGTACATTAGGTAACGTTAATTGGTATTTAAATGGTACTTTATATCAAACAACAAATCAAATAACAATAACTCCAAGTAATATAAATGATTTAGCTTATATTACTTGTAAATTAGAATATTAAGAGATAAAAGGAGTGATTTTATGGCAAGTAATGAAACAGCCTCTACAGTAGTTAGGGCGATTGACCAAATTACTTTAACTGATATAACTGATAATTATACAGTTGAGCTATCAAAAGACTCTTATGTATTCACAGGAGACTCTCCATCTGGAGCGTCTTCTGGCTCTTGTTCTACTATTGTAAAAGTTTATAAAGGTGGAGAAGAGTTAAAGAAACAAAAGAGTGGAGAAAGCATTTATCCTGTATTAAAAAGTGTTACAGTTAGTAATTCAGATACTGTTATTAATACTGTTATGAATTCTAATTCTGGTAAATGAAGTGGAGACACTTGGACACCTTATCAGTTAGATGTAAATATCAAGTCAGGACAAACATTAACGCTTTCAAAAGAAATTCCAATAACTATAACAATTGCTTTCAGTAGTTCTGCAACAGATGATGTAGTTTTAACTAAAACTTTTACTGTTACAACTACTAAAAATGGTTCTTCAGTTACTGTTACAGGAACTGAAATAAGATATGGTTATAGCACAAGTGGAATTGATTATTCTACTGTAACAAATTGGGGTGCGAATGTTCCTTCAGTACCTTTAGGACAATATTTATGGACTAGAACAATAGTTACTTATAGTACGGGGACTTCTACAACAAGTTATAGTGTTTCCTATGCTGCGCAAAATGGAACTAGCCAATATACATTTATAAGATATTCTGCAGATGATGATACAACATCTGGAGGAGCAGCAATGCACGATACACCTCAAACAGGAGATATATATATTGGTATTGTAAATGTAACTACAAATAGCGCGCCAACTACTAAGTCAAGCTATACTTGAAGTAAATATGTTGGAGAAGATGGAACTGATGGTGCAGATGGATTTTCTATATGAACAACAACCGCAACTCCATCATCAAGCCAATTTAATATTTCAGATTTGACAGGCCCTTCAGGGGTAACACCTCGTGTAGGTGAAGCAATTATAAGAAGTAATAGATATCAATACACTATTACCGCTGTTAGTTCTACGAAAGTTACAGTTGGAACAGCTGTTGATTTAAAGGGTTCAAATGGTACTTCTATTGTTTGGAAGGGTGATTTAGCATCAGCTCCTTCTAATCCACAAACATTGTGGGCTTATTATAATACAACTGATAAAAAATCATATATTTATAATGGTAGCTCTTGGGACCAAATGACAACTGATGGAACCAATGCTACTCAATATTATTATCATGTAGTATATTGTAATAATACATCAACAGGAGCTGGATATAGTACAACCGCATCTAATCAAACGTATACTGGTACATACACAGATACAACTGTGGCAGATGCAGCAGATTGGGCAACTGCGCAAACTAAAAATATAAAATGGAATTATACAAAAGGAGCAGCAGGAGATAATGGTTACAATGTAGCAACAGTTAATGTATATAAAACTTCATTAACTCAACCTAGTAAACCTTATATTAATGAAACAGGTACTATTACTTATACATTCTCAAGTAATTCATTTAGCCCTGCATTAACAGATTCTTGGAGCTTATCTTTTCCTTCTGTTGGTTCTAGCGACCCAATTTGGGTTTCAACAATTAATTTAACAAGTCAAAATAGTTCAGTAACTATTGATAAAACTAAATGGAGCGATCCAGTAATTTTAGCGGATGAAACAAAAGCAATATTCTTAACAGCAGATTCACAAACATTCCAATCTTCTGATGGAGGAAATACTTATACGCCAAACACTATTACTATAACTCCAAGATTTCAAAATACAACTTATAAAACAAATGGTTGGTCTTATATAAATAATAATGGTACTGAAGTTCCTCTTACTGATTCTGGTTTACCTAATGGTATTTCATTAAATGCAACAACAAAAGCATTAACAATAAGTAAAGATTTAGTAAGTGATGCGGCGAGTGGTTCTGCATTATTTAAAGGTTATAAATTAATAGTATTTAAATGTAAAGCAAATGAAAAAGATGCAAGTAATAATTATATTTACGATACATTTACTATTGCTAAAATAAGAGATGGTGTTGGATTTTCTAGTGTAGTTATTAAATATGCGCAATCTAGTAGTGGTTCAACTCCACCAAGTCAAGATTCTTCAAGTTGGAAGGATTCTATATCTGAAGTTGGAACAATCCCAGCAGGATATTTTTTATGAACTTGGGCACGTTATACTTATACAGATAGCACAACAAAAGATACTTATACTAAAGCAATGCAAGGTTTAACAGGTAAAGGAATTAGTTCTATTACTCCATTGCATTATTTAGTTGGACCAATTTATGAATGTTATAGAGATACTTATGGTTATTTTTGAGAAGATAGTGCTCATACAATTGAAATAAATCCAGAAGAAAATGCTTATTATTTTGATAAAACAACAGGGGAAAATAAATATTATAAATATATAGAAGTATCAAGTAATGTTTGAGAATATGATTTAGTTGGAACAGATGTAAAACCTGCAGCTCCAAGTGCGCATGTAACTGAAACTGGTGATATAGCAAATACTTGAACAACTGGAGTTCCTCATTATATAACAGGTGGTAAATATTACATATGTGAAGAAATTGCATATGACGATACTCCTACAACATATAGTTGGTCTGCTGTTGTTCTAGATAATATGGTAACGGATGCTTATATTGAAATAGATAAAAACACAGGACAAATTAATCTTATTTCTGAGCAAATTCTTAATTTAGAGCAAACAGATGAAGTAACTGGTGCTAGCGTAACATTCCAAAAAGATTGCTATGTTGGAACATTGCATAAATTGACAATTTCTCCAACAGGTAGTAATGAAAATCAATCTGTAGAAGGTTTGTTTCCAAAGACAACATTATATCCAAGTACTTCTTTATATCCAAGAGAGATGATTTTAATTGTAGATTGTGGACAATCATCAATTTATGGAACTAAATATAAATATTATATAGATATAGATAAATTAAATTGAACAAATGTCGAAGTTTATGATGAGTTTGTTTATGAAGATGGAAAGTGTTGAATTATACGAAGAACATTAAATAATGGTAATGTAGTTGAAACTATTGATTATCGTAATCCAATGATACCTGTAGATTCTGTTATTGATGTTGGCGGAGAGGAGGTTCAAGTAAGTAATTCACTTATTTATATCCCTGAAAAAACAAATGTTACTTTAAGATTAATTGGAGCCAATGGTTCAACATCAGATCCAGCAATTCGTTATAAAGTAACATATTTAATTGACAATCCTTATACTTCTAATTTTACTTCTAGTCTAGATTTAGTTTCTCAAATTAATATGAGTCCTGGTAACATTAAAATTAAAGCTAACCATATAGGTATTATCGGTAAGGACAATATTTCTCTTGAGGGTTATACTACTATTAACGATGGATTTAAAATTGATTTACAAGGGAATATGGAATGTATGGATGCAAAAATTAATGGAAATTTAGTAACAGAAAATGGTGTTTTAACAAGTATTACTTATACAGGAAGTTATTGAACTTGTTACTATCCTTTTGACTCTCCAAAAAAATATCAATTAGATATGGGAAATTCATTACCATTTATAGGGTTTAATACATCATATAATGGTTCCATTTATACATTTTATGAAGAGTTTTTGAATTTTAATGTTTTAATTCCAAATAATTTCATTCCTGTTAATATAAGAGTTATTGCACATTCGTCTCCAGCTTGAGTTGGATATGGTGGTAGTAATGAGGTACTAGCAACTCCAAAAAATATAAAAATATATAAAGCTAATAATTTAGGACAAAGTAATATGTTAAACATAAATAGTGGTGCACAGATAGATGGTTGTGTACCAACTTTTACCCCTTTAAATATTCCTGCCCATGATTTTTCTTCAGGAGTCGAAGATGATTGGATTTTTGAGGGAGATGTTACCGAAACATTTAATGGACCTGGTTTATATAATATAACTATGAGAACAGCTAATTCATTACCAAGTAATGTTTCAAGCGTAGTAACGGCAAGAGATACAATAGCAGCTTGTTCTGGTATTATAACAGCAATATGTCAAATTGTAGGATATATGAAATAGGAATAAATAAGGAGGAATAATATATGGCGTATACAAAAACAAATTGAGTTAATGGTGGAACTCCACCAATCAGCGCAGCTAATTTAAATAATATAGAAAATGGTATATATAATTGTGATAATGCAATAAATCATATGGCAACATATTCCACTTCTGAAATTCCTGTAGGAACTTGGATAGATGGTAAAACAATATATAGAAAAGTAATAGATTTAGGTCAAATAGGACAAAGTAGTACATATGTAACAAAAACAGCATCTGGATTAGGAATTGATAAAATTGTTAAATTTGATGGATATTTAGATAATGGTACAGGTGTTGCTGCTATAAGTTTGACAGGAGAAACATCATCTAATTGAAGAAAAACTGATTTCTACAAAAAGACAAATGGTGATTTAGATGTAAATATTTATAGAGACAATGCAGCCAATTGATGAAATTGGGTAGTTGTTGTTATTATAGAATATACAAAATCTAGTTAAGAGGAGGTAAATAAAATATGCAAAAAATAGATTTTAAAAATTTTCCAGATACTTCTACTCCTCTTAGCGCACAAAATTTAAACCAATTACAAACAAATGTTGAGAATGCTATTGCAGATGTTTGAAAAATGGTATATCCAGTTGGTAGTATCTATATTAGTGTAAATCCAAACAATCCATCAACATTGTTTGGAGGTAACTGAGAAGCTTTTGGGCAAGGAAAAGTATTAGTAGGCGTTGACCCTAATGATAATGATTTTAAATATGTTGAAACCATGGGTGGTAAAAAAGAGGTAAAATTATCTGCAAATATAGGTGCAGTTAATAACAATACGGCTTCATTAGGATATATAGCAGAAAATCCAACAGCCTTTCAAGGAACTGGTAATCCCATGTATTCTATCGTTGGTTCTAATGTTACTTTTGATCATTGAAATCATAGTACATCGGTTACAGACGCCACTAGCACAAATAGAAACACAAGTCTTTTACAACCATATATTACTGTATATATGTGAAAAAGATTGGCAGATAATGTATAATAGGAGGAGTAGATATGTTTAAAAAATCAGGTAATACATTATATATTACTCGCGGAGATGGAGGGACTTTAACTTTATCATGGGAAGGCCATACATTTCCAGTGGGGGCAGAAATAGATGTTAATATATATAGAGAAAATGGTATGGATTCAGCCCCATTAAAAACTTGGTCTGTGGGGCCATTAAGTTCAGAACTAGAAGAAATAGAAATTGATGTGTCTGGTACAGACACACAATTAGATAGTCCAATTACAGAACCTGCTCAATATTGGTGGGAAGCTGTATATGGAGACAATACTTTTATTGGATATGATGAACAAGGACCAAAAATCCTAAATTTATATCCAGGCGGACCTAATTAATGCGCGAACCCGGTATAGGAACCTGTACCGGAGAATCCGCTTAATAGATAGATAGAAAGGAGCTTATTATGGAAGAAGAAATTCTAGTAGAAGGTTTAGAAGATAATGAACCATTCTATGCGGCTATTGGTGATATTCAAGATGTGTATGATGAAGTTGAACCAATAGAAGAAGAAAATAATGAAGTAAAGGAGGAAGAATAATATGGCATTAATGACAGGACAACAATTAGCAGATAAATGTAGAGATGTTGCATTAAATTATAAAACATTATATGTTTATGGATGCTTTGGTGCACCAATGAATGCAAGAAACAAAGAAAGATATAAACATAATTATGCTTATAATGAACAACCATCAAGACAAGCAAAAATAAATGCAGCTAGTTCTAATACTTTTGGATTTGATTGTGTTAATATGATTAAAGGTATCCTATGAGGTTGGAATGGTAATGTAAATGCTACATATGGAGGAGCTGTATATGGTTCTAATGGTGTACCAGATACAAGTGCAGACGGTTTAATGAATTACTGTACTGGTGTAACAACTAATTTCTCTAATATTCAAGTTGGTGAAATGGTTCATATGGCAGGGCATATAGGAGTATATATTGGTAATGGTTTAGCTGTTGAGTGTACACCAATTTGGAAAGATGGATGTCAAATCACAGCTGTAGGTAATATTGGTAAAAAATCTGGATATAATACTCGTACATGGACTAACCACGGTAAATTAAAATTCATTGACTATGGTAGTACACCTACACCAGGAGGATTCTTACCAGATAGAGGATATTTCCAACCAGGAGATAGTGGTGCAAATGTAGAAAAAATTGATGCATTTTTATCACATCAAACAACAGGAGATTTCTTTGGAACATTTACTAAATATGCAGTTAAAGCATTTCAAACTGAATGTGGATTAGAAACTGATGGAAATATCGGTCCTATTACATTGGGAAGGATGAAAGATAAAGGTTTAGATAAAAGTGTTAATCTACCTTCAAGAGGATATTTCAGGGTTGGAGATAGCGGAGATGCAATAAATAAAATTGATGCTTTCTTAGCTCAAAGAATTCTTGGAGATTATTATGGTAACTATACTAAACATGCAGTTATGGCTTTACAAGAAAAAGGTAGAACCGAAGGACGTTATCATGATGATGTAGATGGATATTTTGGACCACTTACTCTAGCTTGCGCAGAAGCGTATGGCTTTAAATATTAGGAGGTATCAATATGTGAGAAGCAGTATGCGCAACTCTAAATATTGTTATGTGGATTGGCGTAGTTCTTGGACTATTGTTAATTGTTAATACAATGTGCGGAGTTATTTATAATTTAAGTAATGGTGAACCATTCTCTTGGCAAAAACTATTTCAAGGAATTGGAAAAGCCTTTGCGTTTTATATTGGGGTTGCTCTTTTGAGTATTGTGTCTACTCTTCTACCTTTTGTCAATGCAATGGTAGTTGAGGTATTTCATATAGAACTATTATCATCAGCAGTTTTAGACACATTATCAACAGCAGCTATCTTTGGAATTGCGGCTGCCGCAATTACTGTTCAAGGTAAAAAAGCACTTGAAAATATATTTAATTTATCAAAAATTTCATTAGGCACTTTAGAAATGAAGAAAGCTGAAGAAAAAGAAGAGAAAAAAGAAGAATAATTAAAAGCGCAGTTTATAGCTGCGCTCTTTTTTATTTGGGCAAAGTAAAACAATTAGAATAAGTTATCTTTGAAATCTTTTAAGAAGAGTAAATTTCAAAATATGGAAGAAAAGGAGGCTTAGATATGTTTAAGATAGATAGTAATTACAATATGCACCTTAACCGTGGTGACCAATGTATTATTAGATTAACTAATAAAGATGGTGTATTTGCTGCTGGAGACACTCTTGCTTTTTCCGTTATGAAAAAAGGAAACGCAGGTGAAATTATTTTTCAAAAATTCTTTGAGATTAATGAAGAGTGTCAAACTTATGATATAGTTTTAACATCAGAAGAAACAAGGATTGGCAGCATAATTAAAAGCGGAAATGTTACGTATTGGTATGAAATAGAATATAATGGTATAAATACATTAGTGGGTTACTTCACTGATGGACCTAAAGAATTTATCTTATATCCAGAAGCTGCTTATCAAGAGGGGAGCGTGTAATCTATGGCAATAGTTATAGAACCTCAGATATTAGATATTGAAACTGTTAATCCTATTGATATCGAGATAGGAACTAATGGTGGTGCTAATATCGACATCTCCGCAAGTTCTAGTGGCATAGCGGATATATCCGCAAGCGCATGGTCAAATAATTATGATGCTTTAGCTAATAAGCCTAAAATAAATGGTCATACGCTAATTGGAGATAAAACATCAGAAGAATTAGATATAGTAGAAGATAAGACTTATCTTCATCAACAAACGGTAGCCTCTGATACCTGGGTCGTTGTTCATAATTTAAATAAATACCCTGCAGTTTCAGTAATTGATAGTGCAGGTAATGAAGTGGTTGGAGAAATCATTTATAATGATGCTAACCAATGTACACTTAAATTTGAAGGTGGCTTTAAGGGTACTGCTACTTTTAATTAATTATAAGAGGAGGATTTTAAAATGGCAAAGAATTTCTTAGTTGATTTAAATTTGAATCAAAATGAGATTCAAAATGGAGTTATCCAAAATTTAGCTAGTGATCCTGCTGAAGGTTTAAAAGGTCAAATATATTTCAATACTGCTGTAAATAAATTAAGAGTTTATAATGGTACTGAATGGGTTAACCTAGAAAAAGGAACTGGAACAGTAACTAGCGTAGGAATTTCTAATACAACAGATGGAAGTTTAACAATAACTGGAACACCTGTTACAACTAGTGGAACAATTAATATTGAACATACTAATACAGTAGATGCTAAAACAACTAGTGGAATTTATCCTATTACTTTTGATGGTAATGGACATATCACTGGTGCAGGCACTGCATTAGGAAACGTATCAAGCAGCGCAAATGGTTTAATGCCAGCATTTAGTAGCACAAACAAATCTAGCACAAAAGTTGCTTCAGATAATTATGTTTGGGATGCTACTCAAAATAAATATGCGCAATTACCTGCTACAGCATTTAGTGATACTACTTATACAGATGGTACTGCAGGTTATACGTTAAAAGCAAAACAAGATGCTAATGGAAATCAAATTGATACAACATATGCACCTCTTGCTAGTCCAGCATTAACTGGAACACCTACTGCTCCAACTGCAAGCGCAGGAACTAATACAACACAAATAGCTACTACTCAATTCGTACAAAGCGCAATAAGTGGAATTAGTGGAGCTATGTACTTTAAAGGTACTATTGGTACAGGCGGAACTGCTGGTACTACATTACCTACAACAGGAGTTAAAGTTGGCGATACTTATAAAATAATCACTGCCGGAACATACGCAGGTCAAGCTGCTAAAGTAGGCGATATGTTTATTGCTACTACAACAACACCTACATGGGCTTACGTACCATCTGGTGATGATGTAGATGTAACACAAGTTAACGCAGGAGCTGGTTTAAATACAACTAGTGATGATAGTAGCACAGATGGTGGTTCAATCACATCAACAGGTACATTATACTTAACTAAATCAGGAGTTACTGCTGGTACTTACCAAGGTTTAACTGTTGATAAATATGGTCGTGTAACTAGTGCTCAAAACATGGGTTATACAACTAATACTGGTACTGTAACAAGTGTTGCATTATCAAATGGTGGCGGATTAACTATTACGGGTAGTCCAATCACTACAAATGGAACTATTACTGTAGGACATAGTAATAGCATAACTGCGCAAGCTACACAAGCAGTATATCCAATAGCTATTGATGCTAACGGACATATTACTGGATATGGTAGTGCGCAAACTATTTTAAAGAAATATAGCGCAAATATTACAGGAGATGCAAGCGCATCTAGTTTTACAATTACTCATAATTTAGGAAGTAGAGATGTTATTATTCAAGTTTATGATAATTCTACTTATGATGAAGTAATGGTAGATATAACAAGAGCAACTACAAATACTGCAACTATTGCATTCGCAAAAGCACCTGCAAGTGGAAAGGTATATAGAGTAGTTTGCATTGGATAATATAAAAGAGAGGAGATTAATTTAATATGAAACTTTTAACAGAATTAGACTCTCTTGATAATGTAAAAGATGGAGAAACAAGGAAATTAGTAACAAAAGCAACAAGTAGCGGATCTGGGAACGTTGTATCTAGTGTCAGCGTTTCCGGAGACACTATTACTTATACAAAAGGCGTAACTGCGCTTACTGCACATCAAAATGCTTTTTCTACAGTTAAGGTTGGTTCTACTAATGTAGCAGCTGACCAAGCAGGAGATACTTTAGAATTAGTTGCGGGGTCTAATGTTACATTAACTCCAGATGCTACAAATGACAAAGTAACTATTGCCGCAACTGATACAACTTATGAAAATAAAGCAGCTGCTAGTGGCGGTACTGCTGTATCTCTTGTAACAACAGGAGAAAAATATACTTGAAATAATAAGCAAAATGCATTAAGTACACAGACTGCTTATAGCGCAAAAGGAACTGCTACAAAAGTTCCTCAAATTACTACTAATACATTAGGTCAAGTTACTAAAATTGAAGAAGTTACAATAACTCAACCTACTGTTAACAATGGAACATTAACTATCCAAAAAAATGGAACTAATGTTCAAACATTTAGCGCAAATCAAAGCGGAAATGCAACTGCTAATATTACTGTTCCTACTAAAACTAGTGATTTAACTAATGATAGTAATTATATTACTAATACAGGAAGTACTAGCGGAAATGCGGGAACTGCAACTAAATTACAAACTGCTAGAACTATTGGCTTAGGAACTGGGGCGACAGGAACTGCGACAAATTTTGACGGCTCTAGTAATATTACAATCCCAGTGACAGATATGAAAGAAGCTTATGTTACTTGGGGAGGTAGATCAATAGCTAGTGACATCACTCCAGTCGATATGGGATGTATAGATGAATTTGGTCATAATAAGTTAGCCTATTTACCAGCTGCCTGTATAGATGTAAAGTATTCTACTGATGGAGGCTCTACTTGAACAGATTATGGTTTAACTGATACCAATAAAATTAATATGGTTACAACTCAAGGTCCAAGTGTTTATATCGGAGGACCAAGTATTACTCCAACGGCAGAAAATATTGCTAATTTAAGATTGCGTGTGCGCATTGCTTGTGGTACTTCTGCGTTGGGGGGTAAATTATATACTGCCGCGAAAAAAATGCTTATAAATTATTCTACTCAAGGAAGTGGTGGAAATAAAGTTGCTCTTAGATATAGAACTATTGCAAATTATGTTGCCGGGACAGAAACTTGGACTAATGCAGGAACTTATGATGTCAATGGGGGATCCGGCTGAAATTCTATCCCATTTGCTTATACTTTTGGAGGATACTTTGATTCTCAAACAGATCATATAGGGGAATTCGAATTCCTTTTCTATTGCACTTCTTTGGGAACTTGGGGAAATAAAAAACCTTGTGTCATTGATTTTAGATTAATAGGTAGTACCAATTGAATTACTCCAAGTGAAATAGCTAGAGCAGGACATTTATATACAATAGATACTGACCAAAATGCCTCATTTCCAGCAAGTATTATTACACCAAAGAATGATAATATGGGAATTATACCAAATACAAATAATTATGGACAAATAGGTTCTAGCAGTAAATATTTCTATAGATCATACATAAACAATTATTATGGTGATAAATCACACATTAATTATTGGGATGCAGGTAAAAATATAGGAACAGCTGCTACTTCAAGTGCTGCTGCCACTAAAGGTACTGTTAATTTTATTAATGACTGTGCTGCTAGTGGAACGCAAACTAAAACATTATTAAGTGCTAATACAACAACTTCAAATATAACAGTTACTTTACCAAATCAAACTGGTACATTAGCACTAACAAGTGCAATACCAACAGCTGTAAGTCAATTAACAAATGATAGCGGTTATACAACAAATACAGGTACTATAACAAAAGTTCAAGCAAATGGGACTGATGTAGCTAGTAGTGGAACTGCTAATATACCTGCCGCAAGCACAGGCGCATATGGTGTTACTAAATTAAGTAGTGCTACAGATAGTACAAGTGAAGCATTAGCTGCAACACCTAAAGCTGTAAAGACGGCCTATGATTTAGCTGCTAGTAAAGGAACTGGTACTATAACAGGAGTATCTGTTAATGGAACTTCAGTTGCTACAAGTGGAGTTGCTAATATAACTAGTGTACCAGCATCAATCTTAAGTGGCGCTATACCAAGTGCGGTAACTGCAACAACTCAAAATCAAGGTGATAGTTCTACAAAGATAGCAACAACTGCCTATGTAGATACTGCTATTGATAACCTACCAGAGCCAATGGTATTTAAAGGTTCATTAGGTACAGGTGGTACTATTACTGCATTACCTGTTGATGGTAGCGCGACTATTGGAGATACTTATAAAGTTATTACAGCAGGAACTTATGCAAGCAAATCCGCAAAAGTTGGAGATACATTTATATGTTTAACTAAAACATCAAGTGCAAATACTTGGGAATTAATTCCTTCAGGTGATGAACCAGCTGGAACTGTTACAAGTATAACAATTAAAGGTTCAAGTCCTATCACTGTTGATAACGAAAGCGCTATTACAAGTAGTGGAACTAGAACTATATCACATGCAAATAGCGGAGTTACTGCTGGTACATATAAATCAGTAACTGTTAATGCAACTGGACACGTTACTGCAGGCTCAAATCCAACTACAATAGCTGGATATGGAATTACAGATGCAAAAATAGCTAGTGGAGTTATTACTCTTGGAAGTAATACAATTACTCCATTAACTGCAGATAGCACATTGAATGCTGCTAAATTAAGTGGAACAATTCCTAGTGGATGTTATACTAATACAAAAAATACTGCGGGTTCAACAGATAGTTCAAGTAAACTATTCTTAGTTGGTGCAACAGAACAAAGCGCAAATCCGCAAACTTATTCGCAAGATACTGCTTATGTAGGAACTGATGGACATCTATATAGTAATAGTGTTCAAGTTGTTAATTTAAGCGGAAGTCAAGCGTTAACAAATAAAACTTATAATGGTTATACATTAGCTGCTGCCTGCGCAAAAGCAGTAGTAACTTCTATTGATACAAGCGCAAGTTTACCAACATCAAATGCAGTTAAAACATTTGTTGAAGGAAAAAATTATAATTATTCTGTAGATGCTACTGTAACAAATGGAACTATTGATGATTTAGCTGTCTATACATCTGGTAAACCTGGTATGACCGGTTCAATTAATATTACTAAAAAAAGTTCAGGAATAGGTTCAGAAATTGCTAGTGGTTGGTATAACTTTATCTTCTCTCCACATAGAACTGGTTCTGGAGGAGATAATATAAGTTATGGTAATATTATATTAATGCCGATGACTAGTTCTGGAACTTCTTATATATTAAGAAGAAGTTCTAGTACAACAACCATTTCAGAAGTAAAACCAATAATTACTACTGATACTAAAAATACAGCAGGTAGTACTGATACATCAAGTAAGATATATTTGATAGGTGCTACTTCGCAAGCTGCTAATCCGCAAACTTATTCAGACAATGAAGTATATGCTACAAGTGGTGTGTTAACTACTAAATCAGTTCAAGTAGGTGGAACTGCAGCAACAATGCAATATAATTCAACAGACAAATGTATAGAGTTTGTTTTTGCTTAGGAGGTGACTAGACATGGCTTTACGTGTTTGGTTGCCTTTTAATGGCAATTTAAATAACCAAGGATTAAGTTCTGCAACAATAACTGGTACTTCTAGTTATAAATCAGATGGCAAAATTGGGCCCTATGCTTTGAATGGGGGAACAATTCAAATTAAAGTTCCAGAGATTGAAGATACTAAAATTTGTACTTTTGCTTTTTGAGCTTATGTAACCAGTTCTTTAATTACATCTAATTGAACTCAGGTGGCAAGATTTAATGATAAAGGTACTAATGCAGGTTCTAATATGCGTTTTGAAGTATGCCCTAGTTCATATCAAAATGGAATTTATTGTTTTAGTAATCACAATAATCCAAACCATGGATTAACGACAGGCGTAATAGCATCTCCAGCTGGAGGTTATTATGACCAATGAGTTCATTTTTGTTTTACTTCAGATGGAACAACTTTTACAAGATATATGAACGGGATAAAAATAGGAACTTGTACATATAATGGAGAAGCTGTTTTGAGTGGAGACTTTTTTTTAGTGAATAATGATAAATGTTTTAAACAAGATGTAAGAGTATATGATGAATGTTTATCACCTAAACAAGTAAAAGAAATTTCAAAAGGATTAGTAGCACATTATAAATTAGATGCTCCAAAAGCTAATGAAAATTTTATTTTAAGAAGTGATACAATTACCAGTGGCAGCCAAGCTTCTGGAATTACTAGAACCTATATGAATGATGGGAGCATGAAGATAGTATCAACTTCAGGAAATGGGAATTATGCTTCTATTGGTTTTGCAGAAAATAGTAATACAAATGTTGGTAATAAATTAAGTGTTGGGGATACTTATACAATATCTTGTGATATTAAAATTGAGGAGGGCACTGTCTTTCCTACATTATTCATTAATAGTGGTAATAGTTATAAACAACTTGGTGGTGTTACTTTAAAATTAAATACTTGACAAAGAATTTATTATACTTCAACATGGAATGATCCTGGGACTGGCTATGGGAATATTGCTTTACATTTGGGTTTTAGTGGTGCGATAGGAACATATTATTTTAAGAATTTCAAATTAGAAAAAGGTAATTTTACACCATGGATTCCTGCCCCAACTGACCCGATGTATACATTACGTGGATACGACAGAGATGTTTGTACCGATTGCAGTGGGAATCTTTATAATTTAACAAAAGCTGGGACAGAAACTTTTAACTTTGATTCTGCGCGTTATAGTGGAAGCACAAAATTTGGAGGAACTTGCGCAGATTACTTATATAGGGATAGATTTACTTGGCTAACAAGCCCATTTACTTTTAATTGTTGGATTTATCAAACTAGTGCAACATCTACAAGTGGTAGCAATACTGGAAATACTTTACAATTTATAATGAGCCAAGGTAGAGATTGTGGATATGCTGGATTTGCATTATGCTCAGCCAATGGATATGCGCGATTATACTTAGGAACAGCAACTAGTGGAACTTATTATACTATGAATGATAA
>Ga0310690_10002136_pt1 | contig 32993 bp, 35 predicted proteins | sample AusTroGonzalo_MG_2_FD_207661 | JGI IMG/M metagenome (GOLD analysis project Ga0310690, IMG submission 207661) | Bovine rumen microbial communities from tropical cattle in Woodstock, Queensland, Australia - Gonzalo_04 (v2) (version 2) | ecosystem: Host-associated > Mammals > Digestive system >...
CGCCGGTGTCGCAAGGTTGCAGGAAACGGTGGTTGATATTGATATTTTGATATAATTTCGGTTCATTTTTATTGTCAAATATCAATTTTAATTCATCGGCGTATTTTAAAACAGGTTTTGCCTTTTCACCAAGAAATGCGTCTTTGGGCGACAAGGTGATCCAATCGACATTTTTCGGTAATTCGACGGTGCCGTTGGTCTCGACAGCCACCGTTTTGCCTAATAAATGCAGCATTTCAACGAGCGATTCTGTCAGCTGCAATGCAGGCTCGCCACCTGTTATCACCACCAGACTTGCCTTGTATCTCGACACCTCTTCGATGATTTCGCCTTCGGTCATCTCCTTGCCGGAAATGTGGTCGGTGTCGCAAAACGGGCAGTCGAGGTTACAGCCGCTGAGGCGCACGAAGATGGCTGGCGTCCCAGTGTTGAAGCCTTCGCCTTGCAGCGAATAGAATATCTCGTTGACCTTCATCACTCGTCTTTTTCGTAGGTTGCGATATTGCCTGTAGTCTCTTGAACATCAACACGATAGCAGTTGGTAATTTGTTCGCAGCACCAGCGCGCTATGTTCTCGGCTGTAGGGTTGCATTTCAGCACCTCGTTGACAACTTTATGATCCATGGCATCGACGATGCGGCGTTTTATCTCCGAGAAATCGACCACCATGCCGTTTTTGTCGAGTTCTTTTGCCTTGCAATAGATGGTGATTATCCAGTTATGTCCGTGCAACGCGCAGCATTTGCTGGGGTAGTCGAGTGTGAGCTGATGCGCCCCTGCCACTTCTATGGTTTTCTTGATGTAATACATTTTTCAGTCCTCGTAAATTGTTGGGTCAATAATTCCGGCCATTTTGAAGGCCTCTTTTCGTTCCTGGCAGGTGCCGCAGCGACCGCAATGGCGTTCTTTTCCGCGGTAGCACGAATACGTCTTGCTGTAATCGACGCCGAGTTTGGCGCCATGTCGCACGATGTCGCCTTTTGTGATGTTGGTGTAAGGTGCCGCCAGCTTTACACCATCGTAGGTGCCAGCTGTCATTGCTGAATCCATGGCTTTCACGAACTCCGGACGGCAATCTGGGTAGATGGCGTGGTCGCCGCCATGGTTGGCTATCAAAACACGTGTAAGATGGCGGCTTTCGGCGAGTCCGCATGCCACCGACAGCATGATGCCGTTGCGGAAAGGCACCACGGTGGAGCGCATGTTCTCGTCGTCGTAGTTACCCTCGGGGATGGCGTCGGCGCCCGCTGTCAGCGATGAGTCGAAGTACTTACCTATGAAGCCGAGGTCGATTACGAGATGTTCGATGCCCAGATGTTGGCAATGCCAGCGGGCGCAGGCTATCTCGCGTGCCGCGTGGTTGCTGCCGTAGTCGAAAGTGACGGCCAAAGCGATACGGTCACGCTCCTCATACAGCAGCGTGGTCGAGTCGAGACCGCCCGAATAAATTATTATTGCGTCTTTTGTCATTTCTTGTTTTGTTAAAGGGGGTTAGCAAGTACCCCTGCGTTTTGCGCTGCAAAGATACGAATTTTTAGGAATTCGGATATCTTTTTCTGATATTTTCAGCAATGAACTTCGCCATCTCGTCGGATGTGACATTTGTCACGTTGATCACGAAGTCGTAGTTGCGTGCGTCGTAGCGCGACACTCCTGCGAAGGTCTTTGTATAGTTTTCGCGGGCTTTATCTACCATTTCGATACGTTTGCGTGCGGTGTCCTCATCATAGGCATACTGGTTCATGATATGGCGCACACGTGTGTTAAGGTCGGCGATAAAGAAAATCTTCAGTGCTGACGGATTGTCTTTAAACACATGGAAACCCGAGCGTCCGATGATCACGCACGACTCTTTCTCAGCGACTTCGCGAAGGATCTGTGCCTCGGCGTAATAAATCTGTTTCGATGTCACTTCGCGGTCTTCTGTGACGGTGTTGCACATCTCGCGACCCAGGCTGAACTGTCTGTAATACTGGCAGAAATCGCCCCACCATCCGGTCTTCTTCGCCTTGATGCTCTCCATCTCCTCCACGGTGAGGTTAAACTGTTTCGTCAGTTTGCCGAGGACATCCCTGTCATAAACATTCACGCCGAGCAAATCGCCCAATTTACAGGCTATCTCTCTACCGCCCGATCCAAACTCGCGGTTGATTGCAATCACAAAATTACGCTTTTCCATGTCAAAAAAAAATTAAAAAGTTTTACGTGGCAAAGATAAGAAAAATAGTTTATAGTTTACGGTTTAATGTTTAAAATTCTGTCGAATTTTATTTATTTTAATAAATAATTGTTATCTTTGCAGATTGGGTGAAATATGCCAGTTTTATATTAAATAGCTGACAATCAATATGACATTCATAGATTTGTTCACTTGCACTAATAAAAAACATTATGCCTAAACGACTTTGGACACGGGACGAGATGATTTTGACGTTAGCACTGTATTTCCAGCTGCCATTTGGTCGTTTGAACCACACCACAGCGGAGGTTAGGGATTTAGCCAAGCTAATGAATAGGACAGATAATGCTGTTGCCCTGCGTTTGGTGAATTTTGCCGCCTGCGACCCATATATTATCAATAGTGGACGCACAGGAATGCCAGGCGGATTAAGTGTATGTATGCCATATTGGGATGAATTTGTGGACAACAAGGAAGACTTGTTTCTGGAAGCGGAGAAGATTAGGGATCAGATGCAAAAAAAGACCTTTGAACAATCTTTGAATATAGACGTTTCCCAGATGAAAGGTATGGACAGGATGGCGTACGTTAAACAACGTGTAAACCAAAATGCTTTCCGCGCCATGATATTGAACAATTACGATAATCGATGTGCAATCACTGGTATTTCCATACCTGAACTGTTGGTGGCAAGTCATATTATACCATGGTCGGTGAATAAAAAGGAAAGGTTGAATCCCGAAAACGGCATTTGCCTATCTGCATTATATGATAGGGCTTTCGACCAAGGTTTCATAAGTATTGACAAAAAGAATAGAATCATTTTAGCGGATAAGCTAAGGTATTATGAAACCGAGGATTTCTATGCGAGACATTTTGAAAGCATTAAGAATCAGTCTATTCGTTTGCCTGAAGAGCATTTGCCCAATCCCGTGTTCCTTGAATGGCATAGGGATTGTGTGTTTAATAAAATATGAAGGGCAGCTAATATTAGACGAAATTTAGACAAAATTTAGACGAGTTTAGATGAAAACAACTATCATGCCCGACCGCCTCACCCCCACCCAACGCCACCGCTGCATGTCGCACATCCACTCACGCGACATCAAGCTGGAATCACCAGTGAGAAAGTGACGATGGCACCATTACTAGTTTGCACAAAATTAAAATTATAAGAATTTTTATTGAAACTGCGGGAGTTTTTATATCTTTGCAATGTAAATAAAAAAGATAAACATTTGTATAACATGGACATTTTGGATTTGCTCGTTAAGGAATTGCGCAAGCTGCCAACCTTTGTATGTGTTATCGGAGAATTAAAACATATAATATGAAAGAATACAATATCCCACAATTACCTTTGCCATACGACTTGGAAACAAAAGAGATTCTAAGACAGGTAAACCGCGCCAACAGAAAACTTGCCGAACTGAAAGGTGTCGCCCAAACCATCCCCAACGAACAAATCCTTATCAGTACCCTTACCTTGCAGGAAGCAAAAGACAGTTCCGAAGTCGAGAATATTGTTACTACTCAAGATGATCTATATAAAGCCGACCTTGATCTTAAAAATGTTGTTATAAATGCCTCCACAAAAGAAGTATTGAACTACAGACAGGCAATGAAACGAGGTTTTGAGTTGGTTAGGCGAAGCAAATTACTCACACTTAACGACATTAAAAAGATTCAAGAAGAACTTGAATACAACAAAGCGGGATTCCGTTCTGTTCCAGGAACCAAATTGATGAATCAGCAAGGAGAAACCGTTTACACACCTCCACAAAGTGGACAAGAGGTAACATCATTGATGAATAATCTCGAGAAATATATAAATAATCCTGAGATGCAGGATATTGACCCTCTTATTAAGATGGCTATAATACATCATCAGTTTGAAAGCATTCATCCATTTTACGACGGAAACGGAAGAACTGGACGTATCATACTCATTTTATATCTTGTAATCAATGATTTGCTCGACTTGCCAATTCTATATTTAAGTAGATACATTACACACCACAAAGCAGAGTATTACCGATTACTCCAAACAATAAGAGACAAAAATACCGATAATGCCAAGGAATGGACAGACTGGATTTTATTTATTTTGAAAGGAGTTGAGAATACTGCCGAAGAAACCATCCGTTTAATTAAAGGTATTTCTAAATTAATGGCTGAATACAAGAATATACTACGCCCATTATTTGGTAGACAATACAAACATGAACTATTAAATAATCTATTCTTCCATCCTTATACAAAAATTGAATTCATCGAAAAAGACATGATGGTGCAACGTAAAACTGCCACTAAGTATTTGGATATGATTGTGGGAGCAGGATTGTTGAAAAAGATCAAAATCGGTCGATTCAATTATTATATAAATACAAATCTGATCGCCTTATTCATGAGCAATAAAACTCCTGAAAGAACCCAAGAATATGTTATCGAATCTGTTCATAATTCGGAATTGTAAAAACTCGTGTACCCAAAATCGGCTTTTCGGGTATACAATCATCTCAACATGTACCCAAAATCGGCTTTTCGGGTACATATCAGGATAACCTGTACCATAAACAAGGATTCCTTACTCATACAAATTAATCATGCCCGACCGCCTCACCCCCAACCAACGCCATACTTGCATGTCGCACATCCATTCTCGCGACACCAAACCGGAACTGCTGGTCCGACGTTGGCTGTGGAACCACGGATACCGCTACCGCCTCAACGTGAAAGGCGTGCCAGGACGACCCGACATAGTGATGCGGCCATACCATACGGCGATTTTCGTAAATGGATGCTTCTGGCATGGTCACAACGTTGAGACGCACGGCCGTGCGTCTTTACAGAATTCGGATTGTTGCAAAATACCCCAGACAAATCGTGATTTTTGGGTCAACAAAATCCGCCGGAACCAAGAACGAGACCAACAAAATTATCAGATTTTACAGGAAAACGGATGGCATGTCATAGTCATCTGGGAATGCCAGCTGAAACCCAACCGCATCAAAGAAACGATGTTAAAAGTTGAGACGATGCTGTGCGATTATTTCCTCGCGCTGCACCGCCCCAAAGTTATCAACTACGCCACTAGCGAAGATTTCGAAATGCCAATGGCAGCTGAAGATTTCAAAGAATACGGCCGCTAACTACCGCTTCACCACCTTCACCGTCTTCACTCCACCGTCATCATATATATTTACAAAATACACGCCATCGGCATAGCCACTTAAATCAATTTCGGCTTGACCGTCAACGATATTTTCTGATAAAATCTGCTTTCCGACAAGATCGAAAACGACAGCTTTTCCAGTGGAAACATTGGTATTTATAGTGATTTTTCCATTCGTAGGATTAGGTAATACTGCCACCGACAATGACGTTGCCTCCAATATGCCAAGCGTGCTGTTGCCAACCCTCACATCGTCGATATAAACGCCGTCGCCACCATGCGAAAGGGCATCAAAACCTATCTGATACGTCGCCGAAGCCTCGGGAAGTGCTATCGTTTCGGTCGTCCACTCATCGACAGGATACTGATAGCTCGCCAACACATGCCAACTATCATCAGGCGAAGTGCGGTAAACCACATATAACTCTTCGTTATAGCCTTGGAACATCGGCTGACGGTGCTTGAACTCAAGCGTAGGGTTGGTCACCGCAGTGATATCCAGCGGAGCCGAAATCAGCAACGCCTCAACGCCCATCGAGAAGAAATTGGCAGTGTTGTTGGGGTTCAGATAACCAGGATCGATAGCCCAGCCAAACTCGCCAGCCGTAATCTCATCCTGCCAGCACACAAACTCCTCCGACGACTCGAAATCGTCGAAATAAGGCTCGTCGTCGGTCACAAAAATCACATCACACAAAGTCTTGAATGTCATTGGAAGTGACCATTCCGACTCCATCCCGCCGCCGCAGTTTGCCTTCACGCGGAAGCTGTAATCAGTCTGAGGTTCAAGGTTTTCCATCAGATAAGGTTGCGTCTCAACAGTCTTTTCAACGCCATTGGTCTCAATCACCCAGCTCTCCTCGTTGCCCGTCGTTGACCATCCAAGAAGTGCCGAAAAAGCCGTTATCTCAGTGGCTTGCAAGCTCACCGGACGTGCACATCCACCTTCGCCAGTCACCTCAAAATTGTCAAGAAAGATATAATATCCGCCATTGGAATGCGCCAAAAACGAAATCTGATAACTGTCAGAAATATCAGGCAAATCGAACGATGCCTCGTAGGTGTTCTGCCAGTCGTTTATGCTGTAGCTGTCGAGGTCGTGCCAGCTGTCGGCCTCCGAAGTGCGATAGCTCACCGTCAGCACATCGTTGTTATATAACGCCATCATGACATACGAGAAGCCCAAAGTGGCACTGCCCACACCCGACATGTCAAAAGTCGGGGAAATCAGTCGCGCCTCATCGCCTGCCTCTGCATTCTGGAACGCCGCCACATTGGTCTGCGTCCCGGTCATCACAGCCCAGGTGCCGGCTCCAGTGGCCTCCACCGTCCAGCATTCCATGGTGCCGTCGTCAAAGTCTTCGATATACGACTGTCCGTTTGTAATCGGAATAACGCATTGCGCGAAAGTAACGGCGTTTATCATCAAAAAGGCTGAAATAGCCAGCGTTTTAAATAGATTTTTCTTCATAATTATAGTATTAAGTTGATTATTACCTTGCAAAAATAACAAAATTCTTCAAACATCAAACTCAAAACTTCAAACTTTTTATTATTTTTGCATCAAATTTTTAAAAAAAATGAAAGCAACTTTTTCACAAAGACTGATAAAACTCGCCGACCTGAACCATCATCAGACGTTTTTCGCAGGTCGCTGCTCGGAATATTTTTTGGAAAGCTCGTATTTCGCTGTGGCTCAATATGTTGACACAAAAGACACCGTTTTGCTGGTGCTTCATGGCATCGACTTCAAGTTCCCGATTTTCGCTGGCGACATAGTCACGTTCGAGAGCAAAGTCATCGCTGCCGGACGCTCCACATTGACGGTCTATACAAAGATGTACCGCTCGCGCGAGCCGGAAAAGGTTGCCGCCGATGGCTTCGCCACGTTCTCATATCTCGACGAGAATCATCGCTCAAAACCGCATGGCGTGGTCATCGAGCCGGAAACAGATGATGAGAAATGGCTCAACCAGCAGGCCAAAGAGGTGCTGGAGGAGTCGAAGAAGAGAGCGCTTGCTATCGCTAGACGCTAACTTTGGCTATTGGCCATTGGCTATTAGCCATCAGTCAAAATTGCCAATGGCTAACGGCCAAAAGCCAATGTTATTTCTTCTCCCCAAGAATCGCCCATCTCAAGAATGGTATTCTTCTCAAAACCTCATAAATCGCTGGCGAAAGCGCAAATACCGCCACCGTCAAAATGATGTACATCGCAACCGGAGGAAGTGTGGTATAAGCCTTCATAATGTAGCCAATGCCCGCAATCACCAGATAATGAACGACATAGAAGCCGAAGCTCGAGCGTGTCATGTAACCTGCAAAGGCGTTGGTCTTGTCGAATTTTGCCTTAAACCAGCCCATCAATGCGAGGCACATCAGCCAGCCATAGAGGCAGTTGAGCGGACTTGCCATATACTGCGGCGTGGTGTTGTTCTGACCGAATGTGGTGACAACTAAAACGGTACCAGCAACGACGCCAAAAAGCATCATCGGCATCCAGAATCTCTCAAGCAATTCCTGCACTTTCTCGTGCGAAAAGACGAGGTATCCCATCATGAAGACGATGAAATAAAACACCGGTTTGTAGAGGTTGTAAAGGCCGTCGGCACTATCTGCTCGCGGATTCATGATGAGGGTCTTCTCACCCAGCCAGAACAAAAACACAAGCAAAACTATCACTGCCATGCCAACTTTCATCTCGCCGATTTTGCCGCACCAATTCAAGAATCTGTCGTTTTTATCTATTTTTCTGATGATGAGCAAAACCAACGAAAACACCCACAAATCCTGGATAAACCACAGTGGTCCGATGCCGCTGAAGGCCCAGACGAAGTATTTTATCGGCTGTGGCGTAGCGGCGAGCACGTCAGTGCCGCCGACATGGGTGTTGAAATAGCCGACCATCCACTGAAACACCAGCAATCCGATGGTCGCCGGCACCAAAAGTTTCCTCGTTCTCGACTTGAACCATGTCTTGCCATCACGGTTTTCCAAAGCATAACGCGAGCTTATTCCCGCCAACAAAAACAGCAACGGCATAAACCAAGGGTACAAAATATACATCAGCGCGTCCTGGTACTGCGGTCCGTTGCCGAAGCCTCCCACGCCGCCAAAGACGCCTTTGTTGTTGTAAAAATAAATTACGTGGTACAAAAGCACAAGCAGCACAGTCACCCAGCGCAGATTGTCAATCCAAAATTTTCTTTTCGTTTCCATTACTATTTTCATTTTTATAAAATTCCCATGTGTCGGTGTGTCCGTCTTTGTAAGTGTAGCTCCAAACCAGCTCATTATCAGTCAGTTTGGCAAGATTAAACTTCGTCTCACGACCGATGCCGCCACTCACTTGACCGACAATTCGTTTAGCCAAATCCAAGTTTTCATCGCATCCATAGGCATGATTTTCAAGCAGTTCCATCCGGAATGATTTTTCATCGCCCGAGAAATAGAAGTCTTCGCCTTCAACACGCCACTGGCTCGGACTGACATAGTTGAAAACCCATGTCACCATGCCGCCATCGTTAAGCGTCACCTTATAAACCTGATTGGCTGAATCCAACGCACTTCCGTCAGGATAGAAATCCATGGTGCCGGTCTCGTGCACGTCGATATGACCCTCAGCGATGTCATAATTCCAACCATGCTGATAGCTGTAATGCCCGGCAACTTCAGGTTTTTTGCAGCAAGACGCCAAAAAAACCGTTGCCAGCAAAAATAGTAGTATTCTTTTCATTTTAATTCTTTTTCCATCGTTTTAGCATCGGGAAGTACTGGCGCATCATGTCCTTGTACTCCTCTTTTGTCATCGGTTTCGGCATGTTTTTGTTGACCTCATCTACAAACTGGGCGCAGAATTCAATCATCTCGTCCATGGTACAGTCGTTGGTAAACTTGCCATCTTTGTAGCAATACATGCAATAATCCTCGTTTTTGCTTCCGTCGGCGTTGGTGCCGAGGTTTTCAGCATTGAGCGGCATCCCGCAGCTCTGACAAAATTTCATTTCTTGTTCCATAGTATATTATATCTTCTTTGTTCTTATAAAATGCCCTTCCTGTATCGCTGCAAAGGTAGCAAAAATACAGACAACAGCGGCGCTATATTTTAAATCAATGAAAGATAATGTCAGTGGGAAAGCGAACAGCAAAAAACCCGTGATTTTATTCGTTATTGAATGAATCGTCACGAATTTTTTCTGTACGACAAAGCCCGAAACAATATTGATGATTTTGATTATAGCGATAAAGCCAATCCAAATCCAAAGCCAGTCTGGTATTTCAAGAATTGGCAATAGTTTTAAGAGACAGACAACCACAAAAACAATATCGGCAATAGTATCAAGTTTTGCGCCGAATTCGCTGGTAGCATTCATTTTTCTGGCAATCCATCCATCAATCATATCACTGATGCCACAAGTTAAATATAACACCCAGAAAATGGGGTTTTCGACCTTGAAAATCAGCAATCCAAGAGCTCCTATGACTCTGAAAATCGTGATTATATTCGGCAGCGTTTTCACTTGATCTCCAGTCTTAAAACCCTAATCGGCCTGTCTTTTCCTTGATACTGATTTTCATCGATACAGGTCTCGCCTGTCGGAACAAAACCGCATTTCTCCATCACCTTGCCTGATGCGGGATTATCCACAAAATGACCGCTAATCAATGACTTGATATCCTTTGTCTTGCGAATATAATCCAGCATCAATTTCAGTGCCTCGGTGCAGATTCCTTGGTTCCAATACGGCTTGGCAATCCAATATCCGCAAAGTGGCTCATTGTCACGTGCCGGCAACTCGCACTCGCATGACGGACCGTATCCTATCGCGCCGATGACCTCGCCAGTAGCTTTCAGTACAATAGCCCAATTCGAGTCGTTATTAAACACGGTTCTGATAATCTCGAGGCTCTCTTCCACGCTCTGATGCGGCGGCCAGCCCGCTCTCGGACCCACGTCATGGTCAGATGCCCATTTGAAAAGCGTTTCAGCGTCGTCATCTCGCCAATGGCGAAGTAGTATTCTGTCCGTTTCCATCAATATTTCTCCACAAAATCTCTAATCAACTTGAAAACAGGCTCGTAGGTCTCGAAGCGTACTGTCTTGTAGGTATCGTAAATCGTGTGATAATACTTGAAAGCGTCGCCGTTCTCGTTCTCGAACAGGATGCATGGCACATGGTTCTCAGCAAACGGATAGTGGTCGCTGTTAGCTGCTAACTCACCTCTGTGCAAAGACTCGAAATAGCCTTTCTCGTCGTTGATTTTCTCCATCAAAGACAAGCCTCTCAAGCCCTCGTCGCTGATCTCGCAGTACTGCACAGGGTTGTTGTCGCCAATCATGTCGATGTTGAACAGATATTTGATTTGTTTGAGCGGCACCGTCGGGTTCTTTACATAAAACTCCGAGCCGTTCAAACCTGAGTCTTCGCCCGAAAATGCTATGAAATACATGTCGAATTCAGGCTTGTTCTTGGCATAATACTCAGCCAATGTGACGATGGTGGCAGTGCCCGAGGCATTGTCGTTTGCGCCAGCGTAATACACCTTGTTTCCAAGGTTTCCAAGATGGTCGTAATGTGCAGTAAAGACATAGCAGCTATCGTGTTTTTGGCCTTCAACTTTCGCAATCACGTTGAAAAGCTCATAGTCTTTCAAAAACTCATTATCGATATCTAATTTCACATGTTTCACGCCTTTGATAGCCTCCGGGGTAATCCAAACTATCGGTTTGCCCATGACTTTGCTGCCGTAAGCCTTGTAAAACTTGATAGGCGATGTCCATGTCTGGATAAAACCTCCCACAGAAGAATCAGCTTTATGCAATGGCTTGAACGCCGAGTGTTTATACATAAACCAGAAGTCGCACACCACCAAGCAGTTGGCATATTCAGGCTTTGCGAGGTCGGCATACATCTTCTCAGCGTCGAAATTCAGCGTATCCACATGATACACAGGGAATTCGCCATGAACGCCCGGAGAATACTCTCTCATGGCAAAATCCACGCCCGAAGTGAGTTTTTTGCCGTCGGCCCACATGTCCATCTTTCCGCAGAAAGTGTTGATGTCGATTTTGAAAGGCTGGCAAACCACCTCATCGACACCGGCTTTCTTGAACTCTTCCTCGAGATATTTTCCAGCCATGTTGGCGCCGCCTTTGGCATATCCCCTACCCTGGTACTTCGCCGAACTCAATTCTTTAACAATCTTTTTGTAATGCTTCAAATCCTGAGCATTCAGTGTAATGGCAACGAATGCCAATAATAAAACCAATATCTTTTTCATAGAATAAATTTTTTGCAAAGATAGGAAAAAACGAATAACATTACAAATGTACCGCTTATTTTAAATAAGCCCTGATAATCCTGACATCTTCAAGAGGTCGGTCGATGGTGTCGGTGGCTACCTGCTGAATGGCATCAACCACATCGAGGCCGGAGACCACTTCGCCAAAAACCGTGTATTGTCCGTCGAGATGCGGCGTTCCTCCAACTGTTTTATACACCTCACGCATCTCTGGCGTCAGTTGCACACGTCCATCAGTATAGTTATCAATGCGTTTCTGAACATAATCCAATTGTTCGTCGTTAAAAACTTTTCCCCAAACGATATAAAACTGCATTGCAGAGCTACGTTGTTCGGGATTCACATCGTCGCCTTCACGGGCTGCCGCCAGCACTCCGCGACGATGGAATATGCCATCCTCGAGCCTGAATTCTGCCGGAATAGTATAATCTCTGTCGCCCTCTCCAAGCATAACACCAGGTTTGGCATGTTTCGAATCGGGATCGCCGCCCTGAATCATGAAATTCTTTATAACGCGATGAAACAGCAGCGAGTCGTAGGCGCCTTCCTCCACCAGATTTTTAAAGTTATCGCGATGCATTGGCGTGGCGTCGTAAAGCTTCAGCTCAATGTCGCCTTTTGTGGTTTCCATAACCACCCTAACTTCCTTTTTCTTACACGCAGCCGCCAGCGAAATAATGGCTATAATTGCAATAATTGATATAATTCTTTTCATGTTTTATAATGATTAATTTTACTTCTTTAAACACAAAAAAGGGCTATTAGTTAACCCAATAGCCCTTTTAACTTGTTGGTAATCAACCGATTAGCTAATTAATACTCATCCTCGTGGAAGAAAAAGTCATCCTTGGTAGGATAGTCGGGCCAGAGGTCCTCGATACGCTCGTAAACATCACCCTCGTCCTCAATCTCCTGAAGATTCTCTATCACCTCCTGCGGGGCTCCGGTTCTCATTGCCCACTCCAGAAGCTCGTCTCTCGTTGCCGGCCATGGAGCATCCTCCATCTTCGACGCTAATTCTAATGTCCAATACATATCTATATCTTTTTTTCGGGCTGCAAAAATACTACAATTTTTTATTTTGTCAAGAAAAAATTTATAAAATTTTTACCTACCTCGGCTGCCACTTCAAGTCACCTTCCGAAAACACTCGCGACATCACGAAAAACATGTCCGAAAGCCTGTTCAAATATCTCATTATCACCGGGTTAACCTCATGCTGCCTGCTCATGCGCACCACAGCTCTCTCCGCCCTCCTGCACACCGTACGGCACACATGACACTTCGACGCCAACAGGTTCCCACCAGGAATTATCAGGCTGTTCAACGGCTGCAGACTTTCATTCATCTCGTCGATGAACTTCTCGATGCCTTCCACATCGGCCTCCTCCATCTGCGGAAGCTGTTTCTTCAAGTCGGAATTCTCGTCGGTCGCCAACAGGCACTCCGCCACCAAAAGACGCTCCTGAATGCGTTTGAAAACGTCGTTAAACCTCTCTGTCGAGTCCATCAGCACCGCAATGAACGCACTTAACTCATCCAAGGTGCCGTAAGCCTCAAGGCGCAAATCGTCCTTGCCAACTCTCGTGCCGTTAACCAGCGATGTCGTGCCCTTGTCACCCGTTTTTGTATATACTTTCATATCTTTAATATATAATGTTCTTTTTTTAATCTTTTCATGACGAAAACCAGCCCAAACCGCCAACAATCGATGCTCAACCGCACCTTCTCGTCGTTTTTCAGCCTCTCCCAGTCCGCCTCGTTCTGCTTGCTGCAATGAATGTCCTTTACAATCATCACAACATTATTTTCATTGAAAATCAATGGATTATCGTTAATGAAATCTTTCAGATTTTTATCCAATTCGTCAAAAGGCTTCTCCAAAACGTGTTCATATAGGTCAAACACCAGTGGTGAATGCAAATGATACTTGCCCTGAGCCTTTCTTCGATATTTCAAATAACTGATAATCATCGATTTAAATTGTAGAGACGCCACAATGTGACGTCTCCACGTTTTTTATCGCCTTTGGCGAGAAATTTCTCAAATTTTGTTATAAATTTGTTTAATTTCCGTCCACAGGACGTTTAGTTATCTCTTCACGAATTTCACGACACTGCCGTTCATTCTCACGAAATAAACGCCTGATGTGAGTTCTGCCACGTTGACAGCATTCTCGCCTTCGACAACATTGACATTCATCACCATGCGGCCTGCCATGTCGAAAATCTCGACCACAGCGTCAGCCTCGGTGTTGATTCTTACGACATCATTTGCCGGGTTAGGATAAATGTTGAATGAAACAGCGTCGTTCTCTGCAACTGCATCCCACTCTGTGAGGACTTTAAAATCAGCGATTTCCCAGTTGGAAGACGCTGTATCTGTGCTAGTATATTTGAAAGCAATGTACAAATGATCCCAACCTGCAACATTTAGAGCGGCACCTGTTGTAACCCATTCAAAGTTGCCTGTTGACCATGTGAAATAGCTTGTAATGTCTTCCCATGCAAAGTCATTTGGATTGCCCTCACCATCATAAACATATGAAATAAGAACCTGAAGAGCATTGCCATCAAACTTGTAAGCATTCTTGAAATCAACCATAACATTACCGTATAGACCGTTTACAGCGAGATCAGGAGTAATCAGCCAATCTTCATTAGCATGACTTGCACTATTTGCATAACCATTCATATAAGCATAATGAATTCCTTGATAAACACCTGTTGACCATGTCTGTTCACCCAAAACATCGTATGTCATGAATGGTTCAAGACCGTTGGCGAAATCTGATTCAAAAATGCATGTAACCATCTCTGTCGGCTCACTTGTTGTTGGATAGTTGCCATCTGTCTTATAGTCGATATTTTCACCGCTGTTGGTATAAGGGAAGATTGCCACATTATATGTTCCAGCAGTCAAATTAGCGAAAGTGACAGTCTCAACACCGTATGCGACATTCTTTGCATGAGGACCGTCAGCTACTGGAGTGCCATCTGTCGGAACAGTGATATTGCCTGTTGAAACCAAAACCAGGTATTTTGAAGGAAGCTGTGCGCCAACTGCATCTGTCCAATTAACTGTTATGTCAAGCATGTCGTGTAATGTGTATAATGATGTTGGATAGTTGCTCGGCTCTGGATAGATGACCGGAGCGCCGCCTTCTTTGAAGATGTAAATCAAGCCATTAACATTCGATGACGACTTGTAGCAGCCGAACAAGGTGCTTGTCACGTTGTAGCGCATGATGTTCTGCTCGGCGCCGCCGTTTGACACCGGTTTGAAGCCGTCTTCTTCGATTTCAAGATCCCACTGGCCTTTGTCGTCGAGTGTTGTCTGTGTCTTGAGGTAGTTGCCTCCGCCTGGAGCATAGAGGTAACCGTTGTTCAATGCGTCGAAGAATGTCCATGCACCTGCTCCGCCGCCGACTGTAAGCTCAAATGGCTCTGTCTGGCTTGCAGGATCTGTTGCCACTGTTGTTGTGACAGTTCCGCCTGTGACATCGATTGCCACTGCATGGCGGTTGTTTGTTTTCTGATATGACATCACGAAAGCGTTTCCGTCGTTGTCGAAGCCCACGAGGATAACCCTGTCGCCCGCGTTGAGTTCGCTTTCAGATGCAATCATAGTGTATGTGGTCTGAGCCATCATGCTCAAACTCATCAACACTGTAGCTAAGAATAGTAAAGTTTTCTTCATGTTTGTAATTTTTAAGTTTTTATTATATTTTTTCAACCGATTTAATCTCCGAAATCACACTCTTCATCGTATTCTCGATGCCGTTTTTCAACGTCTGGGTGCTGTGCGGGCAGTTGGCGCAATGTCCTGTAAGCTTCACCCACACCGTCATGTCGTCGTCGAGGCGCACAAACTCCACGCCGCCGCCGTCAGCCTTCAAATAAGGCTCAATCTGCGTCAGAATATTCTTGACTTTTCTTTCAATGACTTCCTTTTCCATGATTAATACATTTCAATGATTTTACGTGCCAACTTCTCAAATGCTACGGTCACCGGGCCGAAATTGCCGAATGCATATGGCGTTCCGGCGTCACCGGCACTCGCCACATTCTCGTCAATCGGGATCTCGCCAAGGAACGGGATGCCAAGTTCCTCGGCAAACTTCTTTCCGTGGCCTTCGCCAAAGATGAAATATTTCTTGTCGGGCATGTCGCTTGGAGTGAAATATGCCATATTCTCCACCAATCCCAAAATCGGGACGCTCACACCCTTGTGTTTGAACATGTTAGCTGCACGACGCACGTCGGCAAACGCCACCTTCTGAGGCGTCGTTACGATGACCGAACCCGAAACCTTGAAGTTCTGAGCCAGACAGAGCTGTATGTCGCCTGTTCCTGGAGGCATATCCACCACCAAGAAGTCGATTTCGCCCCAGTCGGTCTCTGTCATGAGCTGCGTCAAAGCGCTGGTAGCCATAGGTCCGCGCCAAATCAAAGGCGTGCTAGGATCCACCATCATGCCAATACTCATCAGCTTGATGCCATATTTCTGTAGCGGCACCATGTATGTCTTGCCGTCTTTGTCGTAGCACTCAGGCTGCGCGCCTTCAGTTCCGAACATAATCGGCACCGACGGACCATAGATATCAGCATCCAACAGGCCCACCTTAAAGCCTTGTGTGGCAAGGGCTACAGCAAGGTTCACCGACACTGTCGATTTGCCAACACCGCCCTTTCCCGATGCCACAGCAATGATATGTTTCACATTCGATAGCATAGTCACCGGCGAGGTAGGAATGATGTCAACATCGATGTCACCAAAATTATCGTTCAAAATCTTCTTCGCCGACTCAAACAAAAACTTGTTCTTCTCGTCATCAACATTATCCAACTCGAGCTTGAAACGGACTAAATTCTCGCCCACTTCAACATCCTTAACCATTTGAGCATCAACGATATTACTTCCTTTCGGGAAATAAACCACGTCTTTTAAAACTTCTAAAACCTTCTGTTTCGATGGTATCATTTCTAAAAAAATTTATTCTTTAACAAGACTACAAAGATACAACTTTTTTAATTACCAAGTAAAAACTTTTCTGTTTCGCTAATAAATCCTTGCGGGTCATCCACATGAATCCAATGTCCCGATTCGGGTAACGTAACCAATTGATAATTAGGAAGTTGTTTCTTCATCACTGGCAAATCTTTTTCCACAATGTAATCCGACTTTCCTCCTCTGATAAACAAAGTAGGACCTTCGTAAACGCCTTTGTCTTCAAGCCCTTTGCTTATCTCCTCGATGTTTTTGTATATCGATTTCAAATAAGGTTTCCACCTGAAGCCATGCTCGTGGCTATACGACAGGTTTTTCAGCAAAAACAGCAAAACACGTTTCTCGAAATGGTATTTTTCGAGCTGTTCCTCCACATCGGAGCGCCTTTTCACATGTTTCAAATCGACAGAACCCATTGCCGCAATAAATTCTAGATGCTGCAACGGATGGTCGAACTTGCGCGGGCTGATGTCCAGAACCTCCAGACGCTCAACGAGTTGCGGGTTTTCAAACGCCAGCATCATGGCAATCTTGCCGCCCATGCTGTGACCGACGACGTAACACCTCGTAATATGCTCATAATCAAGCACTTTCTTGACGTCGCGAGCCATCACCTTATAATTAAATGTCTCGTAACGTGGCGACTGCCCATGATTGCGCATATCGGGGATTATCACGTAAAATCCCAGCTCCGCAAAGCGTTTGCCGAAATTGTCCCAGTTGTCGGAAAGACCAAGCACACCGTGCAAAACCACGATAGGCTTGTTCTTCGGATCACCGTATTTTCTATAAAACAACATCAGTCTTCAAGGAAATATGTCACGTTGGTCACCACCCTCACATGCTTGACGTTAGGAGTGTATTCGTCAACATTTTCAATGCTGAACAGACCCTGGTTGGCGGTTTTTATCTTGCCGAGCTTGCTCTCCGAGTCTTTGGCGAACTTCTCTGCCGCGGCGCGGGCGTTCTTCGTGGCCTCTTCAATCATCTGCGGTTTGATGCTGTTCAAGTCGGTGTATTCGTAAATAGTGTAGTTGCCGTACTCGCTCGAGTTAATTGCCACGCCTTTCTCCACCAACTCACCTTGACGGGTAATAAGCTCCATCACAAGTTTGATTTTGTTGGATGTCACCACAATGTTAGAGGTCACGTTGTAGCGTGCCTTCCAGCTGCTGTCGTAGTAATTTGTAGCGCGATCGACCACTGTAGGTGCTGTCACTGCAATTTCTGCTTCGCTCAAGCCGTTGTCTTTCAGGAACTTGACAACTGCCTCGGCATTTTTGCTGACTTTAGCGTAAACCTCTTTAAGGTCGTTGCCCACTTCCTTGACGGCGATAGGCCATGTCACCTTGTTGGCTTCGACATCCATCTCAGCGAGACCTCTCACGTTGACGGTTCTCACTTCGTGATTCACTTTGCCCAGTCCGAGCATCACAAAAAGTCCCATGACGATCAATCCAATCATCACCAGGAAAGCTTCAAATTTGTAGTTCTTCATTATTGTATGTTTTTAGTGTCCATAATAATCGTCACCGGCCCGTCATTGATGAGTTCGACTTGCATGTCGGCACCGAATTCCCCTGATTCCACTCGGCGTCCCGACACCTCAGCCAGCCTCTTGAGAAACGACTCATAAAGCGGTATTGCATGTTCTGGTCGCGCCGCACGAATGAAGCTCGGACGGTTGCCTTTTTTCGTCATCGCGTGAAGCGTAAACTGGCTCACCACCAGAAAATCGCCTCCCACCTGATTGATGTCGAGGTTCATGGCATTGTTTTCATCGGCAAAAACTCTCAGCTTCGTCAGCTTCTGGCAGAGATATTCCACATCTTCCTGATTATCAGCTTCTTCTATGCCAAGGAGCACCATAAAACCTTTCCCAATCTTCGACTTCAGCACTCCGCCGATGGTCACCGATGCCTTGCTTACCCTTTGTATAACGATTCGCATTTCAATATATTTCTACAATTTGCAAAATTATGAAATATTATTTATAAAAGAGTGTCTGGCATCAAAAATTTATGTAATTTTGCAATCACTATGGAAACTAAAAGACAACAGAAAATCTCGAAGCTGATTCAGAAAGAACTCAGCAAAATATTCCAAAGGGAGATAAAAACCCAAGGAAACATAATGATTACGGTGACTAAGGTCAACGTGACCAGCGACATGTCGTATGCCCGCGTCTATCTCAGCGTGTTCGGTCCCGACAAAGAGGCGAAGACCGCCGTGGTGAAGGAAGTCAACAGCATGACGAAAAACATCCGCTACATGCTCGGCGAGCGCATCCACCTGCAAATCCGCGTGATTCCGGAGCTTCAGTTCTTCGAGGACGACTCTCTCGATTATATTGAAAACATCGACAATCTGCTCAAATCTTGAAGCTGCCGTTATTCATAGCGCAACGTTATCTTCTCGCGAAGAAAAGCCACAACCTCATCAATATAGTGACGTGGATTTCCATCGTCAGCGTGGCAGTGGCAGCGTTCGCCATGATTTTCGTGCTATCCATTTTCAACGGATTTAATGTTGTAATCAGCGACAATATTCACAAAATGACCGCTGATTTACAAATCACTTCAGTCTATGGCAAAACATTGAATATCAACAACTTTCCTTTTGACAAGATTAAGGAGATAAAAAATGTCGAGCTGGTTTTGCCAACTATCACCGAAGATGCTCTGTTCCGCAACGAAGACAAGCAGCAAATAGGACAGATTAAAGGCGTTCCCGAGGAGTTCTACAGCGTAGAGCGCATCGATAAATCGATAATAAAGACCGGTCTCACCTTGAATAATTCCAATGTGGAGTTCGGCATCCCAGGCATCGGGATGGCATATTATCTGGGCGTCAACATCAACAGCGCCTTCACGATATTGCAGGTCTATGTCCCACGCCGTGGCAACGCCTCGTCGTTCAGCCTCGAAAACAGCTTCAACACAGGACAACTCATTGTGCATCAAGCATTTGAAACCGACCAGGACATCGATGCAAACACAATTTTAGCACCTTACGAATGGCTGTCAGATCTCATTGACTATCAAGGACTTGCATCGGATGTAGAAGTATTCATCCAACAGAATCCACGTAAAGATGCGATTCATCGCGTCTCTGCAAGAACCATCAACCGTGTCAAGAAACAAATTAAAAACATCCTCGGCCCCGATTATCGTGTCCTCGACCAATACGAGCAACAATCGACGCTCTATAAGATGATGAAATCGGAAAAACTCGCTGTGTATCTGATACTTGTGTTCATCTTAGTGATGGCCACTTTCAACGTCATCGGCTCGCTGTCGATGCTCATCATCGAGAAGCGGAAAGACACCTCGACATTACGTGCCATGGGAGGCGACAACTCATTGATACGCAGCATCTTCACCAACGAAGGAATGATTATCTCTGTTGTCGGCGGCATCATAGGCCTGATTCTAGGCATCATCGCGGTTCTGTTGCAGCAACACGTCGGCATCATACGTCTCGGCGACGGCACCGGCACCTATATCGTTGACTATTATCCAGTTGCACTGCAGCTAAAAGACGTTCTCATCGTCCTTGCCACCATCACCATCATCGGCGGCATCGCTGCCTTCAGCACAGTGAAGGTCTCGATGAGAAAACAATTTTAATACCATCCAAACAGCAGACTGTTTTTTACGCTTGACGCAAGGTCTGCTTTATTGTATGGTATTACAATTGCCTTACAAGGTTAACAAACTCTGCTACTGAAAGCTGCTCCGGGCGTTTGTTAAATATCTCGTTATCAATGATTTCCGCTGGAATAAGCGAGCGCAAGGAGTTGCGTAATGTCTTGCGGCGCTGGTTGAAGGCTTGCTTCACCACCGTCACAAACATCTTTTCATCGCATCCTAACTCCTTCACGTTGTTACGTTTAAGACGAATTACCGCCGACTTCACCTTCGGTGGCGGGTTGAACACGTTCTCATGCACCGTAAACAGGTATTCGATGTCGTACCACGCCTGCAGAAGCACGCTCAAGATGCCGTAGGTCTTGCTACCCGGACCAGCCGCAATGCGCTCTGCCACCTCCTTCTGAATCATACCCACGCACTCCGAGACGTTGTTGCGGTACTTCAAAATCTGGAAAAATATCTGCGAGCTGATGTTGTATGGGAAGTTGCCAATGACACCAATGTCACCAGTCGCCATTTCATATTTCAAAAAATCGCCATGCACCAGATGCCCTTCAAGCATCGGAAACTTGTTCTTGAGAAACTCCACCGACTCGCTGTCGATTTCAACCACTTGAAGCTTATCTAATTGGTTCTCAATAAGATACTGCGTCAAAACCCCCATGCCGGCTCCGACCTCGATAACCACGTCATGGTCGGTGCCCAAGGCATTCACAATGTTTCTCGCAATGTTCAAATCGACCAGAAAATGCTGTCCGAGAGCTTTCTTCGGCCTCACCAAACCGTTATTTGTATATTCTTTCATAATCATTTGTTTAATACGTCACGCAGGCGGCGGTAGCTCTTTCGGGCCTGCGCCACATAAACGCTGGCGGTGTAATAATCGAACAACTTCGAATAGCACTCCATCGCATCTTCTTTCCTATTTAATTGATTTTCAAGCAGTAAAGCGTCTTCAACAAGAGCCTCGTCGGCGATATAGCTGTCGGCATAGCCCTCATAAACACGCTTGTAAAGACTGTCAGCGAGTTCAAAATCGCCTTCATTCATTGCTATTTTCGCCTTGCGGTAAAACACACTCGGCAGACTCACCTCGTTGGGATTATATGCCACCACCGAGTCAAGTATTTGATTTGCAATATTATAATTGCGTTTGTGAATATTATAATCAGCTTTTGCGATACGCCGCAAAGCAATAGTGTCGTATTCCAAATTGTCGCTTATCGTCAATGAAAGTGTCATCGCGTCGTTTGCCACGAGCTTAGAAGTGGCTGATTTCAGGATGTTCAACGCAGCGTTTGCCCATTCGAATTCGCCAATAAAATAACGCAGTTGCGCATTTTTATACCTTGCCTCGTGTGCTATCGGCTCGTTTTTCAGCGCCTTCTCAATCTGCGAATACAGCAACGTAGCCTCCCACACCTCGTCGGTCAACAGATAAATGTCGGCAAGCTTCATTTTCAGCTCGGCCTTGATGCTTTGTGGCCAGCTCATCTCTAAGACATTGTTTAACAACGCTTTAGCATCATCATAACGTTCCAGCTCGAAAGCTATAATATCGGCCTGCACCAACACCAGCGGCAAAGTCATTTTTGTGTATCCAATCTTCTCAAAAGCCTCGTCAATCCTGCCAGATAGCCGTTCGAAGAACTTCTTATCGTGATTACCCTCAGACGTCGCCTTGCCGTATTCAGCCTTAATCAAACCAGTGCTTGCTTCAACGTAAAAAACGCCTTCATTGCTCTTTTTCAAAATATATTCGTAGGCATCTATTGCAATGTCAAACTGCCTGTTATCATTAGCAATTCCAGCGATATTAATAATGTCGTTTTCATAATTTTTGTCGCCTTTGCCTCTTTTGTCGAGCGACTTGAGCAACATCAGCGCCAGTTCATAGTCCTGCTGCTGCAGCGAATACCACATCAACAGCGACGAAAACTCTTCATTTTCAGGCTCTTCCTGCGTTTTCTTGAGCAACGCCACACGAATCACATCATCCACATTGCCGTTCAAATCGTACATCATCATCACTCGAAGACGGTTTTTCACCATGTCGTAATGCTCCGGTTTCTCCTTTACATACAGGAGATAGCACTCAGTGGCATTCTCAAAGTCGAGCATAGAGTTGTAGGTGTATGCTTTTTCGAGATTAAAACTATAATCGATTTTTGAATTTTTGGCTCCTTTTTCAAATAATGAAAGCGCTATATCGTTAAAACCCCTGTTTCTCAATAAGTTAGTAATTTCAATTATTGAATTTTTATTCTCAGGGATATCTTTCAAAACCTTGTTAAGATACTTCGCCGCCTTCTGGTTATCGCCTTGCTGTGAATAAACGTACGCCAAATCGACATGCGATTTCCAGTTTTTTGGATTGTTCTTCAAAAATGTCTTGTAAGCCTTCTCCGCAGCCTCATAATCGCCCGTAAGTATCAGACAATCAGCGTATTGGTTAAAATACGACACCTGATTGTAATTATCATAAAGACTTTTATAAATATCTCTTGCCTTTTCATAATCTTTCTTGAGATAAAACTCACGCGCCAGCTTCTCGTCAAGTCGCTGTTGACTGATAACATTTTGAGCGTCAATGCTTTGCAAAGAAACAACAAAGCAAATGAGTATCATTGCTAAAAACCGGAACTTACGCAGCGACTTCATCATGTCACTCCTTTCTCAGTTGTTTCACGACTTCCTTCTGTGCGTCAAACTTCTCTTGAAAATAATTTACTTGTGCCTCCATCTGATGAAGTGCTTTTTCTTCATCTTGAATGTATTTCGACGTCGTTTCGCCATCATAACGATTCGCTTTCACATCATCTTGCAGGTCGGAGAGCTGTTTTCTTGAAAATTCGGCTTCTTCTTTTATGACAACTCGTTGATTTTCAAATTGTTGCAGATAAGCCTGCAAAAGTGTCATCTCATTTTGGATGTCTTTGGTTCGTGCAATAGTTGTGTCGAGTGCTTTATATTCTCCGACTAAAAACTCAAAGTCATGAGTATAAAGCACTTCCACCTGATGCTCCACTGCGTCAACGCGTTTCTGCATCGCTTTGATTTGTCCTGATGGTGACGTGTCTTTGCATGCCACCATCAGAATCAAACCACTGATTATCAATATTTTACTTAATAATTTCAAAGCCTGTGTATGGTTGTAATGCCTTTGGAATCAAAATACCGTCTTCTGTCTGGTTGTTTTCGAGCAACGCAGCCACGATTCTCGGCAATGCCAAAGCGCTGCCGTTCAAAGTGTGTGCCAGCTTGATGTTGCCGTCTTTGTCCTTGAATCTCAGCTTCATACGGTTCGACTGGAATGTCTCGAAGCATGACACCGAGCTTACCTCAAGCCACAGTTTCTGTGCTGCCGACCACACCTCGTAGTCGTAAGTCATTGCTGACGTCCAGCTCATGTCGCCACCGCAAAGTCTTAAAACGTGGAATGGCAGCTCGAGCTTGCGGAGCAGACCAGCCACATGTTCTTTCATAGCCTCGAGGCGCTCGTATGAGTTGTCAGGATGTGCAATCTCGACGATTTCCACCTTGTCGAACTGGTGCAGACGGTTCAGACCGCGCACGTTCTTGCCCCATGAGCCTGCCTCACGACGGAAGCAGTTAGAGTAAGCCACGCGCTTGATAGGAAGCTCACTCTCCTGAACTATGACATCGCGGAAGATGTTTGTCACAGGCACCTCGGCTGTCGGAATCATATACATCTTATCGAGCGGCACGGCATACATCTGAGCCTCTTTATCCGGCAGCTGACCTGTTGCATATGCCGAGGCCTCGTTGACCACGATAGGTGGCTGCACCTCGTAGTATCCGTCTTTCACAGCCTCATCCAAGAAGAAGTTGATGAGAGCGCGCTGCAGACGTGCGCCTTTGCCAGTGTAGAATGGGAATCCAGCGCCTGTCACCTTGTTTCCAAGCTCGAAGTCAGCGAGTTTATATTTGTTGAGAAGCTCCCAATGTGGCAATGCGTTCTTTGGAAGCTCAGGCATCTTGCCTTCTTCGCTCACCACGAGGTTGTCGGCGGCTGTCTTGCCTCTCGGCACCATCGGGTGCGGAGTGTTAGGAATCTCCACCAACTTGCTCTGAATCAACACTTTAAGCTCTTCGAGGCGGTCGCTTTTCACCTTGGTGAATTCCTTCAGTTCAGCCACACGCGCCTTCAGAGGTGCTGCCTCGGCGGCTTTACCCTGTTTGCAGAGGTCGCCCACCTGACGTGCTATGCTGTTGGCCTCAGCCAATGCCTCGTCGTTCTCCTGCTGTGTCTTGCGACGCTCATCGTCGAGCGCTAAAATCTCGTCAAGGAGTTCAAACCGAGTGAAGTTCTTGATACTCAGACGGTTGATACACTCCTCTTTATGTTCTCTAATATAAGGTATCGTTAACATAGTTGTAAAAATTAACCTGCAAAGATAATAATTTTTTTAAAAACTTCAACTTTTTTTCGTCATTTCACATCTCTTGCCGCCCTCACTGCACTTCCGTAATACGGAATCTCATACTCCACCACTATCAAATCGTAATTATTTGTCCTTGAATCGAAGGTGTTGTTGTCGAATTTCACCACATTCATACCAGTGCTAGTCCAGTAAAAACCAGCTTCGCCTCCACCCCTATAATCTTGAATATATCGCAAGCCTGCTGCAGGCAGAAACACCGCTCCTGCCGTCTCAAACACCGATTCCCATTCCGACAATGAGATTTTGTTTGGCGCGCTGTCGTATCTGTCTTTTACCTTCTTAAACTTATAAACCGCTGCCGCCCAGTCGTCAGGAAGCAATATCACGCCATTGACGCCATTTACCTGCGCCTTGGCATATCTCAATCCCGACATTGTCACACGTTTGTTGAGGATATAGTCCCATTCCTCGCTCGTCAAGGTGCGCCAAACGTTTCTCTTGTCGCCTCCGTTGGAGATTTTATTCACGCACCAGTCAAAAAATGGTGATTCGAAATAATACGGAAGTTTGGTGGTCGTAGCCGTAGGCCTGTTGCCGGTGCCACACGCGAAAAGGTCAAGCCAGCCAGCGTATTTCTTCGAGATATTTGCATTTCCGGCACCCACAATATCCCATTGATGCTCGGCAAAACGCCAAATCTTTTCTTTAGGGTTATATTGAAGGTTCCCTTTTGCGAAAACCACTTTGTCGCCCTTTGAATTGATGGCAAACAGTCCGCTCAAGGCACCCACAGGAACAGGCTGCAAGATCTTATTTATCTCATACGTCTTGCCTTCTTCGACGTAAAGGTCCGCATGCTCAGGATAATTGTCTGATTTCTTGATGGTTACGACATGCGACCCAGTGATAATGTCATCCAACATCAAAGGTGTTTTGCCTCGACTAAGGCTATCGACATACACCGTAGCTCCTGCTGGCTCCGATGTCACCTTCAGGGTTCCGTGCGCAAAAGGCATCTCAATAACTATGTCATTGTCGGAACCGTCAACAATCTCTATGGTTTTCGTCACTGTCTGGTATTTCTCCAGCGACACTGTTATTTCGTAGGTGCCTGCCGCCATCATCTTGTTGAAATATGGCGTTTTCACCTTTAAAACCTTGCCATTCAGCTTTATCGTGGCACCGTTTTCAGGTGTCGTTGACACTTTGAGCGCGCCCCAGCCTGCATTTACGGCTTTCACATTATTCACAAGCACAAGCTCATAGCCGGCTTTTGGCCGCATCTCCAAAGGTATATCGAAGCTCACCGAGCCGAGTTCAGGATGCGAAATCTTCAGTCTCGACGCCTTATGTGTGATATAAACCCACACCTCGCCATCTTTGTATTCCAACTCAAAAAATACTGTTGCAATATTGCCAGGGTCGAAATTTAAGGCGCGGCGCTCCTTATCGGTGATGTTCTCGGTTCGCACTTTGATGACGGCATAAGGCACGTAGTTCAAATCATACTGTCGTGATGTGATGTTGACAAAGCCAGGCACCTCCTTAAAAGAGCCTTCCTTCACTGAAATCTGCGCATTCGCGGCAAGCGATAACAGGAAAACACCTAAAAAAAGCAAAAAATAACGTCTCATAATTTTAATTATCAAGTACCAGTCGCAAGCCTAAATCTTTGGCCTTCGTATCTGGTTTGAAATATACGCTCGAAGTGTTTTTGCACATATCTGCTTCGCACGAAAAGCTTCCGCCCATGGCGCAATGGAAGCCGTTGGCATCGACATCGGTGCACATCTCATAAACATTGCCGCTCATGTCGAACAATCCGAGTTCGTTGTCATGTTTCTCGGCAATATTATGGATACTTCGTGTCATGTTGTAATAATCCTGCTGCTGTTCCTGGGTGTGTCGCCGGCCCATCAGATAACTGCCGCTGTTGCCGTTATACCACGCCACTTTGTTGATGTCGTTGTCGCCGCTGTATTCGTAGCCTTTGCTCCATTTTCCGCCTTTTGCGGCATATTCCCATTCAGCTCGGGTGGGCAATCGGAAATTAGCCTTCGTCATCTTGTTAAGCTTCTTTATAAACTTAAGACAATCATCGTATGTCACCGATTCAACCGGATGACGACTGCCTCCGTTTCTGCTTGGGTTATCGCCCATAACCGTTTTCCAAAGCTCTTGTGTCACCTCTGTTCTCCCAATATAATAATCGCCCGAAGGTCCGCCTTTCACCAAAATCATGTCGAAAATCGCTTTTTTGACAGTAAAAGACTTAATTATTTTAGCAACAATGAGTGGCATTTTATAAACCCAATCTTCATCATCTTCAAGAATCATGGTTTCTTCAATGACGTTATACTCGTCTTTGACCAATTTCAACTTATGTTTTCCAACTTTTATATCATTGACAATCAACGGTGTAACACCTTTATCAACGCCATCGATATAAACTGTTGCGCCGGCAGGATATGTCTCGATATTGATAATGCCATATGAAAGATCCAAATCGATATTGATTTTTTCTTCTTTGCCTTTTACAATGTTTATCTGGCGTGTAACTGTCTGATAATTCTTTTTTGAGACCACCAATTCATGTTGTCCTGCTGCCATCACATCATTAGTATAAGGTGTTGTCTCGCTCACTTTGACGCCGTTTATCAGCACTGTGGCGCCAGCCGGGTTGGTGGTGACAATTAAAACACCTGTGCCGCCGCCGTTTCTGTCGATGGCGCCATTCACCAGCACCAGTTCGTAACCTTGCAATGGCTGCAAATCGTATGGAATGGTAAACTCCGTCGAGCTGAGGTCGGGATGTGTGATTTTCAGATATGTAGCAAGATATGTGAGATACACCCACACCTCGTTTCCATGAACTTCCACCTCGAGAAACGTACGAGCGTCGCCTTTGAAATCCAATTTCGGCAGTTCGTCGGCACTCAAATTCTCCGTCTTTATCCTGATGACCGCGTAAGCCGTGTAGTTGTCGTCGGTCATGTCCTCCTTCATGGTGTAAAACTGCCCGACTTCCTTAAATGAGCCTTCCTTGACGGAAATCTGGGCTTTTACGCCGAATGTGACGATTAAAAACGATATTATAAATAATAGTTTTTTCATACTAATTAAATCTCACGTCGCTCATATTCATGAGTCTCTCCAGATCGACCTTATCAGGCTGCCATGCACGCACGTGGATCAATGGCATCGAGCCGCGCAAATCGACGAGGAGGAACAGGTAGCCGACATCGCCGTACGACGATGAGAAATACTCCTGACGCACTCGCACTCCATAAACGTCGCTGCGGTCGTTGGCTTTGGTGAAATCAGTCTCAGTGAAACGCAGTCTGATATATTCGTTGTTGCCGAAACACATCCTCAGGTTTTTCATGTATGTATCCTTGTCGTATTTCTTCAGCTCGGCCTCTTCTGCCGTCAGTTTCAATGTCATACGGTCAGGGATCTCAGTCTTTTTCACCAGACGTCCTACAATGATGAGGGCGTCGTCGGAATAGATGCTTTCGAGATATCTATGGCGTTTCAGTGCGTATGCTGTCTGATAGTCCTCAAGGAAATTCACCAAAATAAGTCGCGACTCCTCAGGCCACTTTGTCTTTGAGATGATATCAGTTTCAGCCTGGTCCGATAGGCGGAATGCCAGCGATGTCACCACCTTATTAATAGTATCGAAGCGGAACACTATATCTTGTGAGAATCCTGGAGTGTTGCGGAAATCGAACTGGAGTGTGATGCTGCGGCAAAGCACTTCATCCTTGTAACTCAATAACTTATAATCAGGTCGGCCCACCACCGTCATCCTTCCGTAACGTGAAAGTGTGTCGAGCATGTTATAACCTTCCACCGAGAAACACTCGCGAGCGCTGGCGATGTTGCCGGTGCGCAAGGCGTTTTCAATCTGTTTCATTTTTTCGAGATACACGTTCCCATTCACGCTGCGGTTGTGTTCAATCTTATTCCAGCCATAAACCTCTTCGTCTTTTTTCACGCTAAGGGTCTTCTCAAGGTCAACGACATAGATATTATTCGAGAAACGTGGTACTTTTATCATCTCGATGGCGTTCGACACGGCTATATTCATCTTCTTTGCATCTTCTTTAAAGTCGTAATTGACTTTAATTTTCATGTTTTTGATGTTTTTGTCGTGCAATTGGACTATAAGTTTGCCGTCGCGCACAGTGTTAGGCATGAATTTACGGCCGTCGTGGCATTCGCAGCGAAGGTTCACCACGTCTTTTCCGGCGTTGTTTTTCACTCTCAGCTTCACCATCATTGCCTCATCGCCGTCTTCGATGCCGTTTTCTTTAGGCACTATGAAGTGGAATGATTTCAAGATGCCGTCGTTGCCGTTGATACGTTCCACAAGCCATTCATAGTCAACGGTTCCGCTATCGCCGTGGAAGCGCAGTTTCTTACCTTGCGGATGGGCGTAGGTGAGCATCAACGCCCAGTAATACGACTTCAGGGCGTCCTCAAAGCACGCTTCATCCTCCATTTTTATACCTTTTGTTATATAACGCTGGATATCAGTGACGCGGTCGGCGCACATCTCGCGGAATTCGCTGCGTTTCATCGTTATTATATACTGATATTTCTCGTTGTCATCGTCTTCAATGATGGCTCTTTCAAGGGCTTTCGCGTCGATTGGCTCTTTGAAGGTCCTCACCATATTCTCGACTTGTTTGTCGCCGTTTCCCGGGATATAAATGGCGTTTGAGTTGCAGTTTTTGGCGATATTGGCATAAAGTTCGCTTTTTGCGGCATCCGTCGCCTCGTCGGAAGAGTTGCAAACGTTGCCTATTCCGTAGAACATGGTGGTGTCGTTTTTTATTGTCTCCAGCTCTTTAGATTTAATCTGTGCGAAGCCAATATTAGCTAACACAATGATAATCAGCAAGATATAAAATTTCTTCATAAACAAAAAAACATTTAACCATTATAATAATTTGCAAAGATATGAATTTTAGTTGAAAGAAAATATAATAGCTAAAAGTTTTTTAATAAAAAAATGGAGACATGTAAATCATGTCCCCATCTATTTTCTGTTCGTTTTCCGATACGTTTACTCTGTCACTTCGGCTTGAACCGGGATGACATTCACGTATGAACGATCTTCTCTTTTCTTTGTGAATTCCACGATGCCGTCTGTGAGAGCGAACAAAGTATGGTCTTTGCCCATTCCGACATTGTCACCAGGATAATGTTGTGTGCCGCGCTGACGAACGATGATGTTGCCTGCGATGACTGCCTGTCCACCGAAAACCTTAACTCCGAGTCGTTTGCTATGTGATTCACGACCGTTTTCGGAACTACCAACGCCTTTCTTGTGTGCCATAATTCTTTAAATTTTTTCGGTTTATTATTCAGTTATGCCTTCAATGCGGATTTTGCTGAGATCCTGACGGTGGCCGTTGAGGGTCTGATAGCCTTTTCTGCGTTTTTTCTTGAAAACAAGAACTTTGTCTGCTCTGAGATGCTGGATAATCTTGGCATCTACTTTAGCACCTTCGAGGACGGGGGTGCCAACCCTTGTGTTGCCGTCATTGTCGATCAACAACACCTTGTCGAAGCTGATAGCGCTGTCGACATCGCCGTTCAAGCGGTTGCAGAAGATTTCGTCTCCCTTGCTCACTTTGAACTGCTGCCCTGCTATTTCAACGATTGCGTACATTAATTTGTATTTAATATTTTTCAAATTTTTCGGACTGCAAAAATACAACTTTTATTAATACGTGCGACATTTTTTTGAAAAATTAATTTCCACCCTTATTTTTCTTTAAAAACTTTACAAACTTTATAAACTTTTAACTATCTTTGCAACCGAAAAATTTTACACCATGATACTCTTTTTCGAGACCCTTCAGAAAAACATCATCGCTGTGGAAAGCGCTGATAATCATTCAGAAAACGATATTAAAAAGTTCGCTTGGCTCTTCGGCGACGCCAAACAGATCAAAGCAGATTCGGTGAAAGGATTCTTCTTCGGACCGCGCCGCGAGATGATAACACCTTGGAGCACCAACGCCGTCGAGATAACTCAAAATATGGGCATTCGCGGCGTCACACGTATCGAGGAATTTCATCCTGTCGAGGAAAACGACAACAGCTTCGACCCGATGCTGCAAAACAAATACCACGACCTCAACCAGAACGTGTTTTTTGTGGACCGCAAGCCTGAGCCGCTGAAATATATCACCGACATCGAATCTTACAACAACGAGGAAGGTCTCGCCCTCAGCCCTGAAGAGGTTGAGTATCTGAAAGGTATAAGCAAGAAGATAGGCCGCGGCCTCACCGACAGCGAGGTGTACGGCTTCGCGCAGGTCAACTCGGAGCACTGCCGCCACAAAATTTTCAACGGCACCTTCATCATCGATGGCAAGGAGATGCCCGACACGCTCTTCGCGCTCATCAAGAAGACCTCAAAAACCAACACAAACCGTCTGGTTTCGGCTTACAAAGACAACGTCGCCTTCATCCTCGGACCGAAGGTCGAACAGTTCGCACCAGCCACCCAGCACAAGGCCGACTTCTTCAAAATCAAAGACATAGACACAGTAATCTCTGTCAAGGCAGAGACACATAACTTCCCGACCACAGTTGAGCCGTTCAACGGCGCTGCCACAGGCACTGGCGGTGAGATCCGTGACCGTCTCGCTGGCGGCAGGGGCTCCATCCCGTTGGCAGGAACAGCCGTCTACATGACGCCATATCCTCGCAACAACGAAGACTCGAAATGGGAAGACAACTTCAAGGCTCGTCCGTGGCTCTATCAGACCCCTGAAGAGCTGCTTATCAAGGCCTCGAACGGCGCATCCGACTTCGGAAACAAGTTCGGACAGCCGCTCATCAACGGCTCGCTCCTCACCTTCGAACATACTGAAGGCGCTGACAAAGGCGAAGACTTCGGTTACGATAAGGTCATCATGCTCGCGGGCGGTATCGGCTTCGCCCCGGCCGACGACAGCATGAAGGAAGACCCTGAGCCAGGCGACCTCATCATAGTGCTTGGCGGTGACAACTACCGCATCGGAATGGGCGGCGCCGCGGTCTCGAGCGTCGGAACAGGCCAATACTCCAACGCCATCGAGCTCAACGCCGTGCAGCGTGCCAACCCTGAGATGCAGAAACGTGTCGCCAACGTCATCCGTGCCATGGTGGAAAACGACAGCAACCCGGTGCGTTCCATCCACGACCACGGCGCCGGCGGTCACCTCAACTGCCTCAGCGAGCTCATCGACAAGAGCGGCGGTACAGTGTATGTCGACAACCTTCCGGTCGGCGACCCTACCCTTTCCGACAAGGAGATTATCGGAAACGAGTCGCAGGAACGTATGGGACTCCTTGTTAACAAACAAGATACCGAGATTATCCGCCAGACAGCCGAACGTGAGCGCGCACCTTATTATATGGTTGGCGAGTCGACCGACGACCAGCGTCTGCGCTTCGTCCGCAAAAACGGCGTCAACCCGATAGATTTGAGCTTGTCAGACTTCTTCGGAAGCGCTCCAAAGACTGTTTTGACAGATAAGACAAAAGATTATCATTTCCAAGATATTGATTATAAACAAGATAAGTTTGAAGATTACCTCAAGAGCGTGCTTCAGCTCGAAGGCGTGGCATGTAAAGACTGGCTTACCAACAAGGTGGACCGCTCCGTGACAGGCCGTGTGGCGTTACAACAATGCGCCGGCGCCATCCAGCTGCCTCTCACCGACCTCGGCATCATGGCACTTGACTATCAAGGCGTCAGAGGTATCGGGACAGCCCTCGGTCATGCCCCGGCAGCGGCTCTGATAAGCCCTGAGGCAGGCTCGAGACTGTCAGTAGCTGAGTCACTCACCAACTTGGTATGGGCACCTATCGAGGAGAACCTCAAAGGCGTGTCGTTGAGCGCCAACTGGATGTGGCCAGCCAAGAACGAAGGCGAGAACGCACGACTCTACCGCGCAGTTAAAGCATTGAGCGACTTTGTGTTAGCACTCGGCATCAACGTGCCGACAGGCAAAGACAGCCTCTCGATGACACAGAAATACAAGAACGGTCAGAAGGTCTTAGCCCCTGGCACCGTCATCGTGACGGCAGCTGGCGAAGTGAAAGACATCAGGAAGGCCGTCAAGCCAGTGATTGTCAACGACAAAGACTCAGAAATCGTCTATATCGACTTCTCGAAAGACGGATTCAACCTCGGTGGCAGCAGCTTCGCACAGATATTGAGCAAGATTGGCCAGAAGACTCCAGATGTCGCTGATACT
>Ga0310690_10002137_pt1 | contig 32938 bp, 10 predicted proteins | sample AusTroGonzalo_MG_2_FD_207661 | JGI IMG/M metagenome (GOLD analysis project Ga0310690, IMG submission 207661) | Bovine rumen microbial communities from tropical cattle in Woodstock, Queensland, Australia - Gonzalo_04 (v2) (version 2) | ecosystem: Host-associated > Mammals > Digestive system >...
TCCGGAAACTCTTGTGTCAAACTAAACGCTCTTCCCTTTTCTGTCATACTAAACGCACACCATCCCTTTGTCAGACTAAACGCACCCTGCCTTTTTCCTTCCCGTGCATTTACTTTTTCAAACCACACAATTGGGTTTGTAAATCACTTTTATAAAAAAACATGGCGGAAAGGGATTGATTTTCACAAGACATACGTTATATTAACGGTAAACGTTCATCCAACCGTACTTTTTCACCTCAAACCAACTCAAAACAACACAGGAGTTTCTTCATGAAACGAATCCTCACATCGTTCGCCGCGGCGGCAGTGCTCGCCGTCCTCGCAGCATGCGCATCCACCGATGATGCCTGCAACTCCAAGCTCAACGAGCCCGTCCCCGGCGCGGAACTGGATCCCGGATATCAGAAAGTCACCACGCCCGCCCTGAGCCAGAACTTCGTCCAGCGCATCGCGGAGAAGAAACAGCAGGCTGAAAAAGAAGGCAAGGACATCAAGCTCGTGCTCGTCGGCGACTCCATCACCCATTTCTGGGAAGGCGGCGGCTTCGGCGGTTTCGGCGGCGGCTTCGGTGGATTCGGCGGTTTCGGCGGATTCGGCGGCGGATTCGGCGGCGGCTTCGGCGGATTCGGTGGCGGTGCTCCCGGCGGTGGCCAGAACGCCCAGAACGCCCAGCCCAGCGAGAACAGCTGGAGCAAACTCTCCGTGTATCATCCGCTGAACCTCGGATTCTCCGGCGACCGCACGGAGAACATCCTCCACGTGGTCAAGAACGAAGGCATCTTCGAACTGATCGACCCGCAGCTCGTCACGGTCATGATCGGCACGAACAACTTCGGCATGCATGAATCCGAACCTGCCGCCACTGCTGAAGCCATCCGCCTGATCGTCCTCGCGATCAAGGAAAAGGCTCCGAACGCCAAGATCCTGCTTTACGGCATCTTCCCGCGCGGCGACGGCCTCGGAGACAAGTGCGCCGAAACGAACGCGATCATCAAGGACTTCGCCGACAACAAGACCGTCTTCTATGAAGACCTCACGCCGAAGTTCACCGACGAGAGCGGCAACCTCATCCAGGGCGTGATGAACTTCGACCGCCTGCATCCGGCGGAGCCGGGCTACAAGATCTGGGGAGAATCCATCCAGGCGTTCGCCGACCAGCACGGCATCAAGTAATTTCCCTTAAGGGATACGCTCTCTAAGCTAACAAAATCAATAGGACTTGTAGGTCTTATATGACTTATAGGTCCTATTTGATAACAGAGATAGTTCTATGAAACACCTTTTCTCGTTTTTCGCGGCCGCGGCTGCTGCACTGATCCTCGCCGCCTGCGAATCCACTCCCGAATCCGTCTCCTCCCTGAACACGCCCGTGCCCGGAGCCGAACAGGATTTCGGCTACGCCCGCGTGACCACGCCCGAGCTCAGCCGGAACTACGTCCAGCGCATCCAGGAAAAGACCGCGCAGGCTGAAAAAGAAGGCAAGGACATCAAGTTCGTCATGGTCGGCGATTCCATCACGCATTTCTGGGAGGATGCCGGAAAAGACGTCATGGAGAAAAACTTCGCGAAGTACCACCCGCTGGACCTCGGGTTCGCGGGCGACCGCACCCAGAACTGCCTGTACGTCATTGAGAAGACCGACATCTTCTCCAAGATCGACCCGCAGCTCGTGATGCTCCTCATCGGCGTCAACAATTTCGGCTGGCGCCAGGCCGACGTGAAAGCCACCGCCGAAGGCATCCGCCTCTGCGTCAACGCCCTGAAAGAAAAGGCGCCGAACGCCAAGATCCTGCTCCTCGGCATCTTCCCCGCCGGACAGACCCCGGACGACCAGAACCGCCCGAAGATCGCCGCCACGAACGAGATCATCAAGGACTTCGCCGACAACAAGACCGTCTTCTATGAAGACCTCGGCCCGAAGTTCCTGACTCCGACCGGCGTCCTCAAACGCGAGATCATGGGCGACTTCCTGCACCCGACGGCGCAGGGTTACGAAATCTGGGCGGAAGCCATCATGCCCTACCTCGAGAAATACTGCAAGTGATCCAGGCGAAACCGAGGAGGCTCCCCCTTTCCGGGACCTCCCCGGCATGGCTGCTTCCAGCAGGCACCTCAGCACATCCGGACCTCCGGGTGTGCTTTTTTGTGCCCGCATCCGGCAAAGAACAACAAGCGAACCGGGATCGACCGCCCGACTCATGCAGACGCGCCGTGCGTTTTTCTTCTCATTTCCATAATATTATTGCTTGAAATCTCCTGAAGCGGTGCTATTGTATAGGTTGGGAAAGATTTTATTCTGAGCGTCGGCTCTGCTCCTGGCCGCCCGGATGAACAGGCGGCCGCCTCAACGGCATATCGCCGGCGCCGGACAAAAAATGCCCCCTCGTTTCGGAATTGATTCACAAAACGTTCAACATAAGGATTTTTGCCATGACGGACATTACCGACTACTACGAGATCCCGAATGCGGAAGGCTCCTCTTTTTCCGACCTGACCGTCAAAACCGAAAATGGATGGATTACTGTTTTGACCGGAGGCACCATTAGCGACTCCCTCGCCACAGAGGGCGGCACAATCGAGATAATGGACGGAGGCATTTTCAACAACGCCACTGTGACAGGCGATGCGATGATTGAGATCAGGAACGGGGCCGTCCTCAGCAGCGGACTGGCAACAGCTCAGGGCATGATCCTCGTCGAATTCGACACAGGAACCAGTGACAAGCCCGGTTTCATCCAGAACGTGTCGGCAACGGAAGGCGGCTATGTCTGGGTCAACGGCTCGGCGACCAATCTGACGGCAGTGTCCGGCGGTCAGTTCGACATCGTCACGCTCGGCAAACTGAGCACGGCGACCATCCTGGACGGCGGCACCGGCATCGTCACGTTCGGCGCGTCCGCCACGGATGTCACGGTCAACAAAGGCGGCCAGTTCCTGGCGGAATCCGCCACGATCGACAAAACGATCGTTTCCGAAGGCGGCTCTTTCACCGTCCAAAAGGAAAAGACGACAGCCGCCGACACCACCATCCTGGACGGCGGCTACATGAAAGTGATCGAAAGCGGCGTGGCGCAGGACACGGAAGTGACCGGCGGACAATTCGTCGTTTCCGCGGGCGGCACCGCCCTCATGACGGTCCTCAAGAAAGGCTCCATGGTAGTCCGTGAGGGAACGGCCCTGGACACGACGGTGGAAGCCGGAAAGCTCGAACTCATCTCGGGAACTGCTGCCACGACCGTCATCAAGGGCGGCGAGGTCAGCGCCATCTCCTCCAGCACGGTCCAGGACATCACCCTGAGCGGCGGCATCCTCTTCGCCAGTTCCGCCACGGTCTCCTGCGCCATCATCAACGAGGAGGCGATCCTCACGGTCATCGGCGGCGAGGTCCTGACCCCCACGATGAACGGCGGACAGTTCAATGCTTCATCCACGGCAGTCTCCTCCGCCGTCATCAAGGGCGGAACCGTGAATTTCACGGGCGCGACTGTCAGCGACTTCAAACTCGCAGCCGAAGCGGAAGTCGCTCTGGACAGCGAATCCACCCTGATCGGCAAGGCCGTCTTCGCAGAGGGCACAAGCATCACGGTCGACGGCACGATCGAGTTCGACACGGCGTTCACTTCCTCGACCGAAGCGCAGATCCAGGATATCTCCGCCGTCACAGGCGATACGACTTACACACTGAAAGGCGCGACCGAACTCGGCACCTATCTGCTTGCCACCGGCGCCTCCGAGTTCAGCAGCGACGTCAAGTTCGGCGGAAACATCCTGAAGCTCAACGAAGAGCCGGTCAAGATCGGCAGCCTCTACTATTCCCTCAGCCTGACAGGCGACAACCTGGAGCTTGCGATCGACGATGAACCGCCGCCGGAGCCCCAGCCGGGCGAAAAGCCGGTGATCGTGTATGTGAACAGCCAATGGTCGACCAAGAGCGAAGGCGACATCGTCAAGATCGGCAGCACCTCCGCCACCATCGGCATCAATGCTTTCGCGGACGGCGACGTCGCCACTGCGGCTGTCGCGGACGACGGCAAGGTCCGTGTCGCGGGCGGCACGGTCAATTTCGCGTCGGGCATCACCAAGGACACGACCGCCTACAGCGGATCGGAAATCACGAACTCCAACGTCGCCGCCACGGGCATCCTTTTCATCAACAAGAATGCCGTCCTGACCGGAAAGGCATCGTTCGCGGAAGGCGCGAGCATCACGGTCAACGGCACGGTCGCGTTCGACACCGCCTTTGCGACCGCTGAAAGCGCCCAGTTCTCCGGACTCTCCCTGGTCAAGGGCAAAGCGACTTACACGCTGAACGCCGAGGCGGTCAACGGCACCTATCTGCTGGCGACCGGTGCAGTAGGATTCGCCTCGGATGTCGTGTTCGGCGACACCACGCTCGAGCTCGGCAAACTATCGTTCGTCGGGAAAAACTCCTACCTGGTCACGCTTTCGGAAGAAGGCGACCTGGTCCTGACGATCGACGACAAGAAGCTGGCGCCCCATGTGTATGTGAACTACAGCTGGCTGACCAAGGACGACGGCGACACGGTCACGGTCGGCGACATCACTGCCACGATCGGCTACGACGCGTTCGCGACCGGGGACAAGGCCGCCATGGGCGTCACAGACGACGGCACGATCACGATCCTCGGCGGCAACATCTCGTTCACCAATCCCCTCGGCAATGCCACGGCGGTCCAGTCCGGGGCATCGATCAGGGATTCCGCCATCACCGGCGCGCTGACGGTCGAATCCGGCGCAGCCGCCGTCAATATCAGCGTCACGAGCGGGACCATGACGGTCGCCGACGGCGCCACGCTGTCCGGCAAAGCTTCGTTCGGCGAGGGCACGACGATCACGGTCAACGGCACGATCGAATTCGATACCGTCTATGCCGACGCAAGCAAAGCCCAGATCACCGGGCTCTCCAAGGTCACGGGCTCCGCCACGTACACGCTGACCGACACGATGAAAGCCGATGGCGTCTACCTGCTCGCGACCGACGCCGCGGGATTCAGCGCCCCCGTGCAGTTCGGCGACGTCACCCTCACGGTCGGCGCTTCCCCCGTCCTGGTCGGCGACTACAAGTACTCGCTCGCCATCAACGAAAACTCCGAACTTGTGCTGAACGTCGTTTCGCCCACCGTGAAGCCCACTACCGTCTACGTGAACAGCGAATGGTCCGACAAGGTGAAAGACGACACGGTCACGGTCGGCAGCATCACCGCCACCATCGGCTACGACGCGTTCGCGACCGGCGACGAGGCTGTAGCTTTCATCGACGGCGACGCGAGCGTTTCCAGAAACATCGTCTTCCTCAGCGACGGAAGCGCGAAAACGCTCCTCGGATTTGACGGCATCACGATCATTGCCGACAGCAGGGTCTACCTCGGCGAGTTCTTTGCCGGCAAAACCATCACGATCGACGCCACCGACTATGCGAACTTCACGAAGCAAGTCATGGTCACCACCGGCGGCTTTGCCGAAGGCGCGACCGTTTCGGTGCTCGGCGAGGGCTTCAGCTACGCTTACCACGGGACCGACACATTGCTCATCGTCTCCTCCATTGTCAAGGACACGTACGCAAACACCGACTGGACCGAGGAAGATGTCAACGACACATTCAGCGATGACGGCGTCTCCCTCGTCTGGGACACGAACGCGTTCAACTCCTTTGCCACTGCCGGAACCAAGCTCGGGAAAAACGGCTCGCTTTATCTCACAGGCGGCACTTCCGCCGAGAGCATCACTCTGGAAAAGGCGGAAAACAACATCGTCGTCACTGCCAACACTGCCTGCACGGTCGCCGGCACCATCACCGGCGCGGGCGGCACGTTCACGGTCAAGGGAGAGTTCCTATGCCCCACCAGCATTTCCGGCTTCTCTCTCGTAACCGTCAAGGCCGGCGGTTCCCTGACCGTCAACAGCAGCCTCGAACTGACGGAAAATGGCATTTTGAACTGGGATCTCACGGGGCTCAAGCCGGGATACAAAGACGCGCTCATCGACAAATTCTCCAATGTCCTCGGCACGCCGACCTTCACGGTCACGGTCACCGATGAACAGGAACTCGGCAATTACCTGCTCGCTTCGGATGCCTCCGTGTTCCTCAACGACATCCTGATCAACGGCTTCGCGGTGACGCCCAACGGGAGCTCCCTCGTCATCGGAAAGAACTCCTACTCCCTTGCCATCGCGGATGACAAACTCATCCTCACGGTCGCCGAAAGGCCGGTTCCCGGCATCGTCTATGTGAACAGCGAATGGACCGGGCTGAAAGATGACATGCCGGTCAAAGTCGGCGACGAAACCCTCTGGATCGGCTACAACGCGTTTGCGACAGGCGATGCCGCGGCAGCAGCCCCCGGGGAAGGCGCGATCACGGTCGTCGCCGGGGACGTCTCGTTCACGAACCCTGTCGCAAAAACGCTGACAATCGACGACGGCGCCACGCTCACAGGCAAGGCGACGTTCAACGCAGCCGTCACGCTCGACGGCACGATCGCGTTCAGCACTGCCTACGCTGACGCGGAAAACGCCCAGATATCCGGCTTCTCCAAGGTCTCTTCCGGCGAAACCGCGCAGTACACGCTGACCGTCGAGGGGGAGATCAAGACGGGCACATACCTGCTCGCGTCCGATGCCGAGGGGTTCAACAACGCGGTCAAATTCAACGACGTCACGCTCACAGTCGGCGCGCCCGCCGTCACGGTCGGCGAATACAAGTACTCGCTCTCCATCACGACAAAGAACGAACTCGCGCTGAAGATCGCGGAGGTCGGTCCCGAACCCGGACCGGCACTCGTCTATGCAAACAGCCAATGGTCCGACAAGAAAGACGGCGACACCGTCACGATCGGCGAAATCACCGCCACGGTCGGCTATGATGCGTTCGCGAACTACGCCGACGCAGTTCAGGGCGTCGCGGACGACGGCAGCATCAAGGTTGTCGGCGGCAGCGTCACCTTTGCGTACGCCATCGCCAGGGACACCATGGTCATGGCAGACGCCGTGATCGTCGGCAAGGGCGTTTTCAATGACAATCTCACGGTCGACGGACTGGTCGCGTTCGACACGGCATATGCTTCCGCGGTTTCCGCCCAGTTCTCCGGCATTTCCTCGATCAAGGGCACCCCGAAATACTCGCTGACGGTTTCCGGCGAAGTCAAGACGGGGACCTATCTGCTCGCGTCCGGCGCCACGGGATTCAGCGCCCCCGTCAAATTCAACGATGTCACGCTCCTGGTCGATGCCGAGCCCGTCACAATCGGCGACTACAAGTACTCGCTTACCATTACGCCGGACCTCGATCTCGCCCTGACGATCGCCGAGGCGAGCCCCGGTCCCCAGCCAGGAAAACCCACCATCGTCTATGCGAACAGCAAATGGGCAAACAAGGAAGACGGCGACCTGGTCACGGTCAGCGGCGTCACCGCCACGATCGGGTACAATGCCTTCGCGACCGGCGACGCGGCCGTCGCAGGCGTCACGGATGACGGCAGCGTCAGGGTCACAGGCGGCATCATCACGTTCACGGACGCCATCGTCAAGCCCACCACGGTCCTGACCGGGGCGACCGTCTCCGGCGCCAGCGTCACGGGCACGCTCACGGCGCAATCCGGCGCCATCATCAATGGCATAGTCGTCAGCGCGACCGGCGTGCTGACGGTTTCTGTCGGCGGCACGCTGACCGGGTCGGTGTCGTTTGCGGATGAGGCGTCCGTCACGGTCAACGGCACGCTCATGTTCAACACCGCCTATGCGACCGTAGCCCAGGTCGGCAATCTCGCCGCGATCAAAGGCACCCCGACCTACTCGCTGAAAGACGACGTCAAAGCGCCCGGGACCTATGTGCTCGCGACCGACGCCGCTTCGTTCAGCAGCACAGTCAAGTTCAGCAGCTATAAGCTCACGGTCGGCGCTGACCCCATCCGGGTCGGCAACTACACATACAAGATCGCCGTCTCGGATCTGGACAGGCTCGAACTGACCGTCGGCGCATACGAGCCCCCGATGGTCCTCCCGGTCACCGTGTACGTGAACACCGAGTGGGCGGACACGGCGTATGGCACGGTCGTCACCATCGGCGAAGAATCCGCCACGGTCGGGATCGATGCGTTCGCCGACGGCGACACGGCTAACTGCTCCGTCGCGGAAGGCGGCAAGATCTACCTCCTCAATGGCGCGGCGTCTTTCTCCGAAAACGCAAAGAACGTCACCGTCTCCAGCGGCGCGGAGCTCGATCTCGACAGCGCCGTGAAAGTCAGCGACCTGACCATCCTCGACGGCGGCGCGATGGTCGCCTCGGGCGGCGCGCTCGTGGAGGGCTTCACCCTCTCCGGCGCAGGTATTTCCGCGGCGATCACTGGCGCCACGGTGAAGAACGGTGCCGTCACGGGCCGGACTTACGCTGAAGCAGGAGAGAACAATCAGTGCTCCGTGACCGTCGGCGAAGACGGACTGGTGCAGAGCGCAACGGTCGGCACCGGCGGCGTCATCACCCTTGCTTCCGGCGGTTTGGCGGAGGCGATCGTCCTCACCGGTCCCGCCGACACCGAGGACTACGGGGCACTCGACGTTCATGATGGTGCCCATGCTTCCAACGTTATCGTTTCTTCCGCCGGATACATGAACAACAACGGCATCGTGGACGGCATCGAGATCATGGACGGCGGCCAGGCCTACACCAGAGGCATCCTCAACGATGTGATCGTCCACGGCACGCTGGGAATCGAGGCGGGCGGCTCCGCATCCGGGGTCACCGTCGCCGACGGCGGCAGCCTGTGGACGGTCAACAGCGCAGGGTTCGGCACGATCCTGAACACTGTGGTCTCGTCCGGCGGAACCGCGACCATGAACGGCTATGCTTCCGGCACGCAGCTTCTGGGCGGCACGATGATACTTGCGACTGGTGCAGTGGCGGAAAACACCTCTGTCGGGGCGGGCGGAAAACTCACCGTTTCCGGCTTCTCCTACGAAGAAAAGACCTCCTCCGGCATCGCCCGCGGCGTTACGGTCGAATACGGCGCTTCCGTGGAGGTGCTCTCTTACGGCAAGCTCACCGGAAAGGTGACGGTCGCGGAAGAGACGTCCATCACCATGGGAGAGCATTCCATCCTCGACTTCGACATCTCCCCCCTGCCCGAGCCCGAGGCGACTCCGCTTCTGAACGACTATGAGGCAATCGCCGGCGATCCGGACCTGACGCTCACGGTCATCGACGAACAGGTTTACGGCACGTATCTCCTCGCGGGCAACGCAGCCGGCTTCAACAAGACGATCACGGTGAATGACACGACCGGCACGACTCTCGGCACCCTCACCGTCGACGGCAATGAACTCAAAACGGACAAGCGCAAGTTCTCGCTCTCCATCAACAAGAACGACATCCTGACCCTGACCGTGGCGTCCCTCGTCGACCCGATCAACGGCCCGGACGACGGCACGAACAATTACCTGTACGACAAGAAGCAAGACCCGCCGTGGAACCCGGAGAGGGACAATTTCGTCGTGAACAATATGCAATACGGCGTCAACGAAATCTACCTTGATGAATTCGGGCTGGTCGACAAGGACGGCAAGCACAACTTCGTCGGCAAGCTTGACGGATTCTCTCCCGACACCGACACCGCCGATTACGCGAAGATCAAACTTTCGACCGGCGCAAGCCTGACGTTCAACATCGATTCGGACATCGCCGGCAAGTACTTCGTCTACCAGGTCATCGACGACCCGAAGAAGGGCCAGGTCATGAAGAAACTCCTGGGCAAGGACGTCAAGGCGGGAAAGATCACCACGACGAAGACGCTCCACCTCGAAGCGGGTGAATACTATGTCGCCGTACAGGGTGCGATCGCCAAGAAAGGCGAGACCAAGGGCTTCTACAACGTCACGATCGACACCGCGGCGGAGAACTACAGGTACTACATCGACGCCGACGACGGCTGGAACAGCTGGCTGGTCAAGCAGAACGAAGCAGGCGTGTGGCTCTTCAACGACGCCCTCCTGGACAATCCTCTCAAGCGCGGATCCGACGTCGTCAGCCTGGACACCGGGACGATTTCCGTGGACGGCTACACGAACTTCGTCGGCTTCACCGACGAGATCGACTGTGCGAAGTTCCAGCTGAACTCGGATGCGAACCTGAGCTTCACGGTCACGGCGACGGACAAGTCCAAGGTCACGCTCTTCCGGATTGACAAGAAAGTGAAGGAGACCAAGAAATCAGTCACCATCTCCTACGTGGCGAAAAAGATCACATCCGCCACGCTGAAGCTGGACAAGGAAACCGGGCTGTACACGGCAACGACCAAGGCGCAGCTCCTCACAGTCCTCGAACCGGCCGAGGAAGCCGCTCTCCAGTGCTATTATATCGCGGTGGAGTCCAAGAACGCCAAGAAAGGCGGCAACGCCTACTACAACGTGAGCGTCGGCGAGGACACCGTGTTCTTCGACAGCGTCGACGACGGCATGAACGACTGGCTGTACGACAAAAAGAACAAGGAATACAACGACGATGAAAACCTCGTGAAGAACGAGATCATCGCGACCACGCCCGAGGACGGCCAGGCGATCCATCTCGACAGCAACGTCATCATGCTCGAAGGCTACGAAAACTTCGTCGGCTATGACGATCCCGCGGACTATGCGAAGCTCTCGCTGGAATCCGGCGGAAGCCTGAGCTTCCGGATCGCCGCGACCGGCGATGCCACGTTCGAGGTCTACCGGAAAGGCAAAGACAAGAAAGGCAAGGACATTCTGGAAACCCTCCAGACGACCAAGTTCAAACTCGCCAAGGACACCGAGCAGGTTGAGGTTACGACCGCCCAGCTGAAACTCGACGCCGGAGATTACTACATCTCCATGACGGCGAAAAACTCGAACGTGAAGGGCAATGTGTTCTACAACGTCGACGCGTTCTTCACCGCCGCTGTCGGCGACGCCCGGACGGAAGACGCGCTCGCCGCGGCATCCGGGCTCGAGTCCATCCAGGATGACAAGGCCGCCTGGCAGAGCCTCGCCTCCCTGGCGTGATCTCCGTCTGACGACCAGAACGAACTCCGCCTCCGGCTCCATCAAACGGGCCGGAGGCTTTTTTGTCGCCCGATGCCGCAAATGCCGGACAGGACCGCGGCCGGAAGCATTCCCCGTCCGTTCCTCTTGACAAATTGGATAATATGCGATATATTATCGCTGATTTGATAAGACAAACCAAGCACGCGCGGGCGCCGCATCCCATCTCCCTGTCCCGCGCCTTTGCCTCGAAAGAAACGCGGAACCATGTTCAAGTTCGATCTCGCCGGAAACGGCACGACAGTCAAAACGGAAATCATCGCCGGCGTCACGACATTCCTCTCCATGGTCTACATCCTGGCGGTCTATCCGAGCGTGATGAGCGAGATCGGGATCCCGGCGGGCGGGGCTGTCATCGCCGCCGCGCTCGCGTCGTTCCTCGGCACGTTCCTGATGGGATGGCTGGCGAAATACCCGTTCGCGCTGGCTCCCGGCGTCGGCATCGTGCCGTTCTTCGCGTTCTCGGTCGTGCTTGGCATGGGGATATCGTGGCAATTCGGCATGATGGCGGTGTTCGTGGAGGGCATCATCTTCCTGCTCTGCACGGTCATTCCGCTCCGCGAAAAGCTCTTCAACGCCATCCCCCTGCCCTTGAAGACCGCGATCGGCGTGGGCATCGGCCTCTTCATCGTCTACATCGGCCTGCAGGGCACGAAGATCATCGTGGACGGATCCTGCCTGACCACGCTCGTGTCGTTTCGCGGGTCATTCCGCACGTCCGGCCTCTGCGCCCTCCTGGCGCTGATCGGCCTCTTCGCCACCGTGGTGCTGTACCACAAGCGTGTGAAAGGCGCGATCCTCATCGGCATCCTGCTCACGTGGGTGCTCGGGATGCTCTGCCAGGCCGCGGGCATCTACCATGTCGACCCGGACGCGAAGATGTATTCGCTGTATCCCTCGCTGAACTTCAGCACCATCGGTGGCGCGTTCCGCGAGTTCGGCTCGCTCTTCGGGCAATGCCTGGATATGGAGAAATGGTCTCAGAACGGCTCGCAGCTGACCGGATGGAAACTTCTCTTCTCCGGAAATTTCCTCGTCGTGATGTTCACGCTGCTGTTCGACGACCTCTTCAACACGCTCGGCACGCTGACCGGCGTGGCGTCCACGGCGGGCATGATGGACAAGGACGGCAAAATGCCGCGCCTGAAACAGGCACTGCTCGCCGACGCCGTCGCGACCACCGCTGGCGCATTGCTCGGCGCGACCACCACCACGACCTACGTGGAGTCCGCAACGGGCGTTTCCGAGGGCGGCAGGACGGGCCTGGCATCGTATGTGACCGCCGCGCTCTTCCTCGTCTCGATCCTGCTGGCGCCCATCTTCACCGCCATTCCGGGGTTCGCCACTGCCCCGGCGCTCATCATGGTCGGGTTCCTGATGATCGGCAACATCTCGCGGATCAACTTCAACGACCTCACGGAAGCGTTCCCGTGCCTGCTCGCCATCATCGTCATGCCGTTCGCCTACAACATCGCGGACGGCATCTGCTTCGGCTTCATCGCATGGACGGGCGTGAACCTGGTCTGCGGGCATCGCGACCGCGTGAACGCCATCCTTATCGTCTTCTCCATTCTCTTCATCTTGAAATATATCTTCCTGTAACCGATTCAGGAAGACAGTCCCGTTCAGCCGCTAGAATGCGATTTTCGGGACGGAGAGCGATTCAAGGGAAAAAAGCATTTCTTCCCCTTGATTTTTATTTCATGTGTGATATATTAGTTTATCCGAACTATTAAAACCTATTCAAGCAGATCGTGCCCCGGACAGCTGCTCCGGCGGACTGAAATATCAGGAGGAAAACAATCATGAAGAAACGGAATATCGTCCCGAAGCTCGCCGCGGCGGCGTTCGCGCTGTGCGCCGGGCTCCTCTCGTTCGCGCAGGACGAACGCTATTCGCAGATACCGGATGGCGCGGCGCTCGTCATGAACCTGAACCTCGGCAAGCTGTATTCGACCAAGACGTTCCAGGCGGTCGCGGATTCCGGCGACGTCCTCGGCATCCGCAACGACCTGAAAGGCATCCCCTGGAACAAGGCGGGGACGCTCCCCGATCCGGTCATCGTCTACGCGCCCCGGATGGGCGAAAGCTACGCCATGCTCGTAAGCACGGACAAGACGCCGGAGGAACTCGAAAAAGACATCGGCGCCCGCTACGGCAAACAGAGAGCCGTCGAATCCGCAAAGACCGGCCTCGGCCAGATGATCACGGTGAAAGAACAGCACAGGAACCGCAAGACCAACAAGCAGGAACTGAGATCCGTGGGCGAGATCCTGTATCTGACCCCGGGCACGGTCGCGTTCGGACGGAAAAACCGCCCGCTTGACCTGGCGTTCTTTACGGCCGGCACTCTCCCCGCCGAGGAATTCGCACTGCTTCAGGACGCCCCGGCAGACGCGGTCGCAGTCGGCATCCTGCGGAGCTTCCCGATCCCGGCGGCCGACGACCCGACCGGGCTTTCCTCTCTGGTGAAGTCCGGCGACTTCATCGTCAGGGAATACGAACCCGGCGCCGCCTCGCTCGTGCTGAACCTGGAGTGCAAAGGCGACAAGGAAGCCCAGCTGGCAGCCCGCCGGCTGAAGAGCTTCCTCCAGATCACCCTCGTCTCGCTTTTCTCCCTCGACAAGAAGCTCTTCAAGGAGCTGAACAGCAGCTACACGGCGACAGCCGCCGGAAACAGGACCAAGCTCGAGATCAAACTGCCCAAAGCCACCCTTGACAAAGTCCGCTCGTTCTATCTCATGGAACAGGCCCTGCTCGACGCCGCGGGCGGAGTCATCAGCGCCATAGGAGCCGCAGCAAAATGAAAAAGAAACTCAAGACCGCACTTGCAATTATCCTTGTCATCATCCTCATCATCGTCGTCCTCGCCGCACTCGTGATCTCCGGGCCGAAGAGCTTCCCGTACACGGTCGCGGAGGCCGAAGCCGATTCCCTGCTGGCGTCCGAGATCGTCGACATGATCTCCGACGCCGTCGTGGACGAGAATGGAGACATCCCGGAGATCGCCGTCGTCACCATCCCGGCGGAAAATGTCAACGCCCTGCTCCGCATCGCCGCATACCGACTCAACCGCGAGATCAAGGACGAGGGCATCGAATGCGCCCTCTGCTGGGAGGACTCCGCCGCCAAGGCTGTCGCGTGCATCCCCCTGCCCCTCTCTTTGGCGGTCATCGTCCGCGGCTCTGCCTCGCCCGTCATCGCGGACGGGACGCTGGTCGTTTCCTCGCTGCATCTGAAAGCCGGTCATTTGCCGATCCCGAATTTCAGCTTCGTGAAGGACAAGGTCACGGCGAATGACATCGAGGACGAGAAACTGAAACTGGCGTTCGAAGCCATTCATGACCTGTCCGCCACGCAGGACGGCAGCCTGAAGATCGGGTTCTATCCCGCGAAGATCAGCAACCTGACCCGCATCCTGATGACCGAAGAGGAGTAAGCGGCGGGAAACGAAGCCATCCCCGCTTCTCCGCCTGCAAACAGGCAGAACAAGCCTCCGGAGCTTTGGTTCCGGGGGCTTTTTTGAATTTATGCCAGGATGGCCTGCCAGGCGGACTTGCCGTTCTGGAAAGACTCGATGCCGGTGATGCATCCTGCTGCGGCGACCGCGCTGTCCAGCTGCGCGTCGTTGACTGCAGCGGTGAAGTTCGCCGTGACGTTGTAGAACGCGCTGCCTTTTTCGTTGGCAGTCGTCTTCTTCGCGCTCACGGAGATGTAGTACTCGCCTGCGTCGAGCGTGAGTGCGGCTGTCGTCGCGGAAGCCCCGATTGTGTTGTCCTTGACCTTGACTTCCGTCTTCTTCTGGAGCGAGTTGAGGACATCACTGCCCTTCTTGTCCTTGCCTTTCTGCCAGATCTCGAACGCAACGTCCGCGAGCGCCGCAATCCGGAAGCTCAGCGCCCCTTTCTCCGCCAGCACGATCTTCGCGCAGTCCGCGGCATCCTGGTATCCGACGAAGTTATCGTACCCGTCGGGGCCTGCCATGTTGCTGTCCAGCTGGACGCGCTGCGAACCGGCGGCGATCACCGTCGCCACAAAATTGGCATCATCCTTGAACGACTTCGCTTTCTTGTCGTACAGCACGTTGTTCCTGCCGTTGTCCGCGCTGTCGAAGAAACGGCTGCCAACGGTGTCGATCTCGACGTTGTAGTATGCTTCTCCGCCCTTGGCGGCATCCGTGCTCTCCAGAGAGATGAAGTACTCGTACTTGTTGGTGGCTTCCAGGAACTGCGCCTTGGTTGTCTTGGTGACGACTGCGCCGCCCTTCGTCTTCAGCGTGGTGACCGGACCGACTTTCGTCATCTTGCCCTTGACCGTGTCGCGCTTCCAGACCGTGAACTTCGCATTCCCGTCGGCGGTGACCTTGAAGCTCAGGCTCGCGCTCGACGGCAGTTCAAGCTTCGCATAGTCGATGCTGTCGCCGAAACCGACGAAGTTATGGAACGTCCCGCCGCAGGTCACATTGTCGTCCAGGATGATGTCCACGATGCCGCGTTCGACAAACGCAGGGGTCTCCTCGACGCCCCTTTTCATGGCGGCATTGTTCCAGCCGTCGTCCGCATCGACGAAGAACGTGCTGCTCGTAACGCTCACGTTGTACAGCCCTTCGGTCCCGGCTTTCTTCACGTTCTTCGCCACCATCGCGACGTAGTAGCTGCCGCCGGGAACAAGGCAGATGTCCTTGAGAGCCGCAGTCGCATTGGCTTTGACCGACACGTTCGCGACCTGAAGTTGCACCCGGCCGCCTTTCTTGTCTAATCCGACCTCGTACACATAGAACGACCCGGCGGCTGTGGAATCGATGGAGAACGTCAGCCGCACGGCGGAGTCCACCTTGATTTTCGCGACATCGCCGGTGTCCATGTTGGTCCCGTCGTAGCCGAACAGATTGTGCTTGCTTTCGAGATCAATGGTGCCGGGCACGTCGAGATCGATCTCGCCGTTGGCTTCGACCACGTTCACGACAAATTCGTCGAGATTCGCGTTCCAGCCGTTCTTCCTGTCGTACAGATAATCATTCCAGCCGTTGTCGGGCTTATTGTCCGGGATGATGATGTTGTCGACCGTGTAGGACACCACTTCGGACACGTTTCCAACCGCATCTGTTCCCCGGAAGAAGACCGTACCGTTCTCAGTAAACATAATGGCATCGGTGTATGCCTGCCAGTTTTCGCCATCAAGACTGTACTCCTTGACCACGGAATCCTCGCTGAAGAGCGCCGACACCAGCACATCTCCGTTCGTTGCCGTGATGACATCCGCAGAGGCGACCGGCTTCTCCGGCGGGGTTTTGTCGATGTTCGTCACGGCATACTCCGTCACCTCGGAGACGTTGCCAACTTCATCCATGGCGCGGAAGAAAGCCGTGCCGTTCTCCGTGAACTTGATGGCATCGGGGTATGCCTGCCATTCTTCGCCGTCAAGACTGTATTCCTTGACTGCGGAATCCTCGCTGAAGACCGCAGACACCAGCACGTCTCCGTTCGTTGCCGTGATGACATCCGCTGAGGCGACCGGCTTTTCCGGCGGGGTCTTGTCGATGTTCGTCACGGCATACTCCGTCACCTCGGAAACGTTGCCAACTTCATCCATGGCGCGGAAGAAAGCCGTGCCGTTCTCCGTGAACTTGACGGCATCGGTGTATGCCTGCCAGTTTTCGCCATCAAGACTGTACTCCTTGACCACGGAATCCTCGCTGAAGACCGCAGACACCAGCACGTCTCCGTTCGTTGCCGTGATGACATCCGCTGAGGCGACCGGCTTCTCCGGCGGGATCTTGTCGATGTTCGTCACGGCATACTCCGTCACCTCGGAAACATTGCCAACTTCATCCATGGCGCGGAAGAAAGCCGTGCCGTTCTCGCTGAACTTGATGGCATCGGGGTATGCCTGCCACTGTTCGCCGTCAAGACTGTATTCATTGACTGCGGAATCCTCGCTGAAGACCGCAGACACCAGCACGTCTCCGTTCGTTGCCGTGATGACATCCGCTGAGGCGACCGGCTTCTCCGGCGGGATCTTGTCGATGTTCGTCACGGCATACTCCGTCACCTCGGAAACATTGCCAACTTCATCCATAGCGCGGAAGAAGACTGTGCCGTTCTCGCTGAACTTGATGGCACCGGTGTATGCCTGCCACTGTTCGCCGTCAAGACTGTATTCCTTGACTGCGGAATCCTCGCTGAAGACCGCAGACACCAGCACATCTCCGTTCGTTGCCGTGATGACATCCGCTGAGGCGACCGGCTTCTCCGGCGGGATCTTGTCGATGTTCGTCACGGCATACTCCGTTACCTCGGAAACATTGCCAACTTCATCCAAGCCCCGGAAGAAAGCCGTGCCGTTCTCTCTGAATTTGACGGCACCGGTGTATGCCTGCCAACGTTTGCCATCAAGGCTGTATTCCTTGGTCACTGAATCCTCGCTGAAAACCGCCGACACCAGCACGTCTCCGTTCGTCACTGCGACCACATCCGCAGAGGCGACCGGTTTTCCCGGAGGAGTCTTGTCTATGTTGTTCACCTCGCACGAGGTAACCTCGGAGACGTTTCCGTCCTCGTCGGTACAGCGGAAGAAGACCGTGCCGTTTTCCACGACCCGGACGGGACCGTCATAGGCGAACCATGTTTCGCCGTCAAAACTGTATTCTTGCGTCGTTGCGATCCTGCTGAATCCGGCGGAGACAAGCACGTCCGCATTCGTCAGTTCAGAAACATCCGCGGCAACGACCGGCTGGCGGGGAGCGGCATTGTCACTGTGGTCGATGGTCACGGATGAAACGGAAATGCCGCCTCCATTTTGCGATTCCATCTCCACTCTCAAGTCGTTTTCCCCGAGCGGCAGCTGAGCTGCATTGACAGTAAGGGAACACTTGCGGGAATACCCGGGTGATATGTACTGCAATCCCAGTTCGCCAAGAAGCATGTCTCCGCAGTAGACGTAAGCCGCAGCCGCTTTCGACACTTCCTTTCCCTCGTTGGAAACCGTAAAAGACAGTGTAACATCTTCGTTCAGGTTCACGGTCTCGTCAGATGCCGTCAGATCATTGATCGTCAGATCGGCATAAACGATCGGCGTGATCCCGTAGATCGCCTCGTCCACCCGCAGATCGACCATTTCCTGCAGGGTAACCCATTCATTGCTTGATTCACCCCATCCGTAATTCAGGTGGAACATGTTTCTGGAGCTGTCATATCCGTCCAGCACGAGACAATGGTCCTGGCTTCTGATCGTGATCCCGACCGGTCTTCCCTGAAGCAATTCCCGCACAAGGAAATCGTCGTCCGACAGCCTGAGATAAGCCCCCTGATAGCTATCACTCACCGCGGGCCAGTTGACACTGGGCATATACCGAAACGTCACTGTATTTTCAAAACCGGACCTGGTAAACAGCCTTTCTTTCCACCACGACCAAGTCGTTCCGGGGCCATAACTGGCATTCTGGAGCACTCCGGCGGCGAAACACAACGCGGCGATGCAGTCTTCATCTCCCATTACAAAATTGCTCAGGAGGTTGTTGACCTTGTGAAATGAAAGATGCCCATTGACCGGATCATCTGTATTCTCTATTACGATATTTCTGTTGCTGTTGCTGACATGGGCATCGGAATCTTCCAGGGAAAGCGTGAAATCCAGCATTCCCTTTTCCATCCAGTAATAGATGATCTGCGACGCGGCGGTATTGGTGCAGCCGGTCAGGCACCTGTACCCGGTCTCCGGATCGATCGGGCAGTACTTGTTGTACGGATCATGCTGATCCCATCCGGAGGAAAGGGACAGCAGCGTCTTGTTCTCCGCATACTTGCCGAGTTCCTGATTGCCGTCAACGAAATAGGAAAACCCCATGAGTTGATCCAGCATGTGCGACGCGACCGAGACGACCTGCCCGGTGGAATAGGTCTTGTCCAGAAAGATGAAAGCATTGTCGCGATTGTCCTGGTTGTTTCCGTCGTACCCCTCCGCCACCCCGAAGTAATCGCCATAATCCGAGAAATCCGAGCTCAATCCGAAGTAAAGCGTGGAATACGGCACGATTTCGGGACGGGTCAGCAGGAAAACGACATCCTTATCCTGGTATTTCTCGGACAGTTCATTGATGATGGCCTGCTGCTGAGCTTCCGTAAAAAACGGATTCCGTACCGTCGCGGAAATGGACAGGTCCAAATCCGAATTGCGGTACAGCATGTCGTTTTCCCCGTCGAAATCCAGGTAGACATATTGGGCATTGGGGTTTTCCGCCTCAATGTCCAGCATCAGGTCGCCGTCGTTCAGGCTCAGGGTGAAACTCGCGCCCCGTATCGTCACGGCCTGGTCCAGAGAAAGGGAGCCGATCTGCGTCCCGGAAGTAAAAATGGAAATCGTCTCCTTGAAGTCGGACACGCCATCCGCCAGTTTGTAGGTCCCCTCCCCCTGTCCCTCCCCCAGCGTGACCGTAAAAACGGGTCCGTTTTGAACGGAGGAAAGATTTTTCACGAGGGCGTCCGTTTTCTCCGGGTCATAGCAGGCAAGACTGAAATCAAGGATCGCGCCGGATTCGAACGAAATGTCGCTGCAATCGTAATACCCCGAGATCCTTCCGCCGCTCAGAATCGCAGCCGAAGCCAGCATCCCGCCGCAATCGATCATCAAGGCTCCGCCGCTGGATACCGCAATGTCATTTGCTTCGCCGCCGCTGCCGATTCCCATGCTGCCGCCGGAGCTGAACTCGACATGGTTTGCGATGCCGCCACAGTTGACAGCCATGCTGCCGCCGGAGGTGACCTTGACATTGTTTGCGATGCCGCCGAAGAAGACATTCATGCTCCCGCCGGAATTGACCGTAACGCTGACGGCTGTGGTCCCGGAATGGACCGTGGCGGACTGCCCGTCCAACGCAATGCCGCTGAACATGTTTGAAAGGAAAGACACCTCCGCTCCGTCCTCGACATGGACATAGCCGCCATCTTCCTTGATCCCGGTCGCCGTGCCGCCGCTCGAGACACAGAAAAAGCCGCTCCCCGTCACGATAGTGCCGTGCGCGGTGCCGCCGGAGGAAATGAACACGCTGCCATAGTTGTTGATCCTGGTGTTTTCAGTGAGGGCGCCGGAAGAAATGCACATGCTGCCGTTGCTGTTGATGGCGATGTTGTTCGCTGTCCCGCCGGAGGAAATGAACACGCTGCCGCTGCTGTTGATGGCGATGTTGTTCGCCGTGCCGCCCGAGAAAACGAACATGCTGCCGCTGCCGTTGATGGCGATGTTGTTCGCTGTCCCGCCGGAGGAAACATAGGCGGAGCCACCGGCATTGATGGTGATGTCGTCCGCAAAGCCGCAGGAATAGATCCACATGCAGCCGTAGGAGTTGACTTCGACATGGTTTGCGATGCCGCCGGAAGAGACATACAGCCAGCCGTTTTTGATCGTGGTGCTGTTCGCGATGCCGCCGGAGAAAACATGCAGGAAACCGTTGTTGCTGACAGACGTGCTGTTCGCCGTGGTCCCGGAATGAAGAGACGCGGATGCTTTGGAAAGGACAAGCCCGCTGAAAGCATTGGCTGCAAATGTCGCTTCCACGTCTTTTCGCAGATCGACGAATCCTCCGTTTTCCACGATGCCATAGGCAGCCCCATAGCGGAAGACAGTGAGGGTGCCGCCGGAATTGACCGTGGTGTCGCTCCCCACGCCGCCTTTGAGAATGTGAAAGCTGCCGCCGGAATTGACCGTGGTATTGTTCGCCGTACCCCCGCTGGAAACAAACATGGAGTCTTTGTTCAGGATCAGTCCCGTGCTGGTCCTGCTGTCGAGCACATCGTATCTAGCCATGGTTTGATAGCCTTGCGAAAACGTTATGATCTTGTTTGGAGTTCAAAACCGGAATAGCCGCGCCGCCCGATGATGATTTCTCGTTTTTATATAATATGACATAGCAAAATACAACGCTTTTGCCTCATTTTCAAGCAGCACGACTCAAAAAAACAAAAAAAACGATATTGATCATCCCCACGCCGTACTGCGAGGATGGTTCAGCCCGCCGGCCTCCGGGAAAGCGGCGGGCTGTTTTTTTAAGCTTTCAGAAAGAGGATCACGCCAGGGTGGCGATGCTTTGCCAGGCGGATTTGCCATCCGGCTCGGCGATGGAGGATACGGAAGCATCCGCGAGCGCATCCGCGCCGAACCGGTCAAAGCCAAAGCTGTCCGTTTCCGGCATGGCGAGCGGAGCTTCGAGCCGGGCATCGGCAACGGAGGATTCAAATTTCGCCGTGACATTGTAGTACACGCAGCCCTTATCGTTGGCGGCGGTCTTCTTCGCCGCCATGGAGATAAAGTAGTCGCCGGCATCAAGATCGAAAAGCATCACGGCTCCGGCATCGACCTTGATCTCGGTCTTTGCGATGACCACGAGTTTCTTCTTCGCCGCGTTGTTCTGATAGACGGTGAACGTCCCCGCGCCGGTGGTGTCGATCATGAACGTGACATCACCGGCCGTAGACAGGCGCAACTTGGCATAGTCGGCCTTGTCATCGTATCCGACGAAGTTGCTGTAGCCGTCCTCCATAATCTCGTTGCTGTCCAGGAATATCTCCGTTTCGCCGGATGCGGACAGGACGTTCGACTGGAACTCGTTCAGATGCTTGTTCAGGTTCTTCTTTTTGTCGTACACGAACCCGTTTATCAGGTCATGATCGGCGCAGTCGAAGAATATGGAGTTGTCGTTGAGCTCGACGTTGTAGTACGCACTCCCGCCCTTGGCGGCGTCCGTGGACTCCATCGAAACGTAGTAGATGTACTTGGAGGTATCGAGGAACTGAGCCTTGGACGTCGCGCTGTAGCCGTTCTTCGCGTTCAGCGTTGTCACGCCGCCGACCTTCGACAGCTTGCCGCTGGCGTCCTGCTTCCAGATCGTGAACTTCGCCGCGCCCGTGGCTTTCAGGTCAAAGCTCAGATATCCGCTCGAAGCGAGGGCAAGTTTCGCATAGTCGATGCTGTCGTTGAATCCGACGAAGTTGTCGAATGCGGCGTTCCCCGCCATCAATTCGTTGTCCAGGACGATCGACGTCGTGCCGCGCTCGACCGACACGGCGCGGTTCTTGTTCGCCGCGTTGTTGCCGCCGTTGTCGGCATCGACGAAGAACGTGCAGCTGGTGACGTTCACATTGTACAGCCCCTCGGCCCCTGCTTTCTTGACGTTCTTCGCCACCATCGCGACATAGTAGCTGCCGTCCGGGACCAGGCAAACGTCCTTCAGCGTCGCAATCTGGCCTGCCTTGACGGTGACCTTTCCGACCTGGAGCTGCTTCCGGTTGCCCTTCTTGTCCTTGCCGTCTTCGTACACGTAGAACGTGCCGGCGGCGGTGGAGTCGATGGTGAAAGTCAGTTTCGCGACCGATTCCACGTCGATCTTCGCGACGTCGCCGGAATCCACGTTCGTGCCATCGTTGCCGAACAGATTGTGCATGTCATCCAGGTTGATGGAACCCGGCTCGTCCAGAGAGAGCTCGCAGTTTCCGGTGATCGTGTTCGAAACATGGATGTTTGCGGTGTTCCAACCGGCTTTCTTGTCCCAGAGGTAATCGTTTCTGCCGTCGTCGGGCCTGTTGTCTGGCACAACGATGTCGTCGACCGTGCAGGTGGTCACCTCGGAGACATTGCCGGCGGCGTCCGTGCCGCGGAAGAAGACGGAACCGTTGGCGGAAAGGACGACGGCTGCGGTGTAAGCAAGCCACTTCTGGCCGTCAAGGCTGTATTCTTTCAGGACGGAATCGTCGCTGAAAACGGCAGTAACAAGCATGTTGCCGTTCGCCATGTTTGCCGTGGCGGCCGGAGCTTCCGGCGCGACTTTGTCAATGTTGCCGATCTCGAGAGCCGTGACCTCGGAGACATTGCCTGCCGCATCCGTGCCGCGGAAGAAGACGGAACCATTTTCCGTGAAGAGGACCGGTTCCGTGTACGCCTGCCAATTCTCGCCATCCAGCGAATATTCCTTGACAGCGGAATCCTCGCTGAAAATGGCGGAAACCAGCACATCGCCGTTCGTGGCGGCAGTGACATCTGCAGAAGCGGTCGGAGCAACCGGCGCGACCTTGTCGATGTTCTTCACCTGGAAGATCGTAATCTCGGAGACATTACCCTCCCCGTCCGTACTGCGGAAGAAGATGAAACCGTTCTCCGTGAATTCGATGCTTCCCGTGTAGGCAAACCACTCCGTGCTGTCCAAGCTGTATTCACGCGTGACGGCATTTTCGTTGAATACCGCGCTCACATGAACAGCAGTATTGGTCGGGCTCGTGATGTCAGCCGTGGCGATCGGTTTATCCAGCGCCACCTGGCTGATGTTGGTCACCTCATAAGTCACGGTTTCGGAGATATTCCCGGCTTCGTCCGTGCCGCGGAAATACACGGCGCCGTTTTCCAGGAAGAGGACCGGTTCCGTGTACGCCTTCCATGCCTTGCCGTCCAAAGAATATTCCCTGGCCGCGGAATCCTCGCTGAAGACAGCGGAGACTCGCACAGCGCCGCTGGTCGGATCGGTCACATCCGCCGAGGCAGTCGGCTTCGCCGGCGCGATCTTGTCGATGTTTTTCACCTGGAAGATCGTGATCTCGGAGGCATTCCCCTCCCCATCCGTACTGCGGAAGAAGATGAAACCGTTCTCCGTGAATTCGATGCTTCCCGTGTAGGCGAACCACTCTGTGCTGTCCAGGCTGTATTCGCGGGTGACGGCATTTTCGTTGAATACCGCGCTCACATGAACAGCAGTATTGGTCGGGCTCGTGATGTCAGCCGTGGCGATCGGTTTGTCCAGCGCCACCTGGCTGATGTTGGTCACCTCGTAAGTCACGGTTTCGGAGATATTCCCGGCTTCGTCCGTGCCGCGGAAATACACGATGCCGTTTTCCAGGAAGAGGACCGGTTCCGTGTACGCCTTCCATGCCTTGCCGTCCAAAGAATACTCCCTGGACGCGGAATCCTCGCTGAAGACGGCGGAGACCAGCTGTAATGCACCCCATTTGTCAAGGGTAGCATTACGGAAAAGCGGGAAAAAAGTCTGTTTCCGCGGTTTAAGGGAATCCGTAATGCCGGGTTGATGGATTTATTTTGATAAAGACGCATAGAACCACCGTTCGTAATCGCAGGGCGTTTCATAGTTCAGCGCCGAGTGGGGGAAATCCTCGTTATAATCTTTCACCCATTGTTTCAACGCCACCTCGAAAGCCTGGACACTGTCGAACTCGCGAGGCCAGACCAGGTCTTCCTTGATGGTGCGGATGACACGTTCGGTGTCGGCGTTTCCCTTCGGGTTGCTGTAGCTGGCGAATATCTGCTCGATTCCCAATTCGCGGCAGGCGTTGTTGAATGCTTTCGAGGTCGGCTGACACCCGTTGTCGCTGACCAGATGAGGGAGCCATTCCGCCTCGCGGATCCCATTGGGGAACTGCACGTTCACCGCCTCGTTCGGCGTGTCGATCCAGTCGGACGATTTGCTGGTCAGACTGGGGTTCACCGAAAGGAGTTTCTTCGATCCCCAGTCGATTGCGACATGTACATAGAGCCATCCCGCGGACGGAATCAGCACCTTCGTCATGTCGATTCCCCAATACTCGTTCGGAATCTCCGTTCGTGGTTTATTAGTGTTTCTTGGTTGGGGATTGGTCAGTCGGGATGTTAAGAAGGGAAATCGCCCGGATACAAAAAAAGCCGGACACTTCCCCATACGCGTTTATGTAGGTCCGACCAAGAACCCGCTCATGAGACGAACAGAAAAATGCCCAGCAAGACACGAAGACACAATAATCCTGTGCTGGTTTTCTACACTCATGAGCAAAAGAGCAGATTTGAAACTTGGTCGGTTTACATAAACTTTTGCTGAAATAACCGATGAAAAGAGCACGGAACCGGGATTCCCGTGTGGCAACCCCAGGTTCCAAAGACAAATTTACACTCCTTCACGGGAAAAGTCAAGCTCCGGAGCAGGGAATCTCGGACTTTTTTCGAAAAGGAATGTCATAAATACGTTAATAACGTTCCTCTCTGTATCAGTCGAACCTTCGGAGTGCGGAAAAGCCAGACAGGAGATCGACGAACGTCTTCTCTCCTCCGGGTGCTTTAGGTTTATTTGAGGAAGAGCAAGCTCATGCGACAAAAAAGCGAGCTCAAGTAGGAGCTAATCATGTTTTTCTCAAGAGTTCAAAAGGACATGCGGAACATGGTGGGTGCAGACCGTGCCGATTACGACGGAGTAGAGCATGGCCGTCAGGAACAGCAAAGACAATCCGAGCGGGGCGTTGTCCAAAGACATCTGCTCTTCAAAAAACAGCATTCCGCCCCCGTGAATCAGGGCTCATCTCCCCTCCCGGGGCTGCATTCTTTCGAACCCGCTTGCGGCAAGTTGGAGAGCCTGCTCTCTTTTTCCGCACAAGAGCGAGACCCTGTCAGGTCACACGACGAAACGTTTCAAGGTCTACTCGCATATACCCCTCCAGAACCGGGCCAAATTGACCCGTTCGGCTGGCATCATTATTGTCAACTCACGAATGGATTCCGCGCGACTTGCAAATCGCCTCGTATGCGTTGTTGATTTTCTGCATCTGCACTTTTGCATGTTCGATGACGGAGGCAGACAGGCCTCTTGCCGCAACCTTATCCGGATGAAATTCCTTCGCTTTGGCCCGCCAACAGCGTTTGAGTTCCTCGTTTGACGCATCTTTCGTGCAGCCGAGCGTTGCATAGCACTGGTCCAGCGTCATGCCGTCTGCCATGACGTCATCAGCGAAGCGGCTCCGTCTGCCTGCATTTTCTGAATCACGTCCGGACGAGGACGCGTGTTCGGCGTTTCCGGAAAATTCGGACGAACTGCCCGCAAAGAACTGCTGCAGGAAACCAGGCAGATTCAACTCCGATTCCGCGATTGTCAGCAGAATGCGTTCATCCTGCGTGAGCGAATGATCCACGATGGCTAACGTGCAGAGGACTTCCAACAGAGAACGGCGGGCATCCATGTTTTTAATTCGTGCCGCGATCCTACGGATTGCCAAAGTGAAGTCGTGCACAGTCTGTGTTTTCCCGGCGTTGAATGCCTGTTTCATGCCGGATTTGCTGTCTTGCGGGATGTCCAGCTTTTTAATTAAATTGGACACCAGTTCAGCTTCGTCCTGCGTCACGAGACCATCGCATTTTGCGAGCTGCCCCAAACAGCGAAAGATATCGCAATACGTCTCCAGCGGTTGTTTGTCCTGATTTGTGTCGGATTTGCCGATTGATGCGCCGATCCATGCGCCGATTGCGGCACCCCACCAGCCGCCGAACATTCCTCCGAGAATGCCGCCGATGATACCTCCACCTATGCCCATGATCTTCTACCTCCAATTTCGTTCAAAAAAAGTGAAACATTCCAAATATAACCCTAGGTTATGCCTCGCTCAATTATAGGATAGTTGCTCACTGCTTACTTGAAGCGGAGTCTTTTTCCCCCGTGCTCTTATAGTAGTCCGACATCGCCTGGATGTATTCCTTGGCGTGGCGTCTGTGATATCGAAGAGCGAGTCTTCCGATCTTTCGTAAGAACTTTTCATCAAAAGCGTCTTCGAACTTATTTGCGAACTGTCGTGCATCAATTTCGCCTGGATCGTTACGGTAGACCTCAATCATAGCTTTGTCTGTTGAATCCCTGGGGGAAGCCGGGGAGTTTTTTGCCTCCCATTCAACCTTTGGGATATCCGTGTCCCACAGGCGATGCTGTTGCGTATGCCGGAATTCATGGGCTATGGCACGCATGACCCGTTTTCCCAGCAAACTTAATTTGTATGGAGGCTTTTCCTTTTTCACCACATTGCATGCGCAGGTGCATGGATAGACTCGTTGCCTCCCATCAGTTCAAAAGCTATGCGTCAGCATGTTTCCGAAAAAATATATCACTCTCCTTGAAAAAAGTCAAATCATCCAGGGACTTCCGACAACGAAAAGTCGATAAAAAAACTGCCCCCGGAACCGATATCGATTCCGAGGGCAAAGCGTTTCGTTAAGTTTGCAGTGATTCAGCTCACGCGAGCATGCTGATGTTCTGCCAGGCGGACTTGTCATCCTGGAGGAAATCAAGTCCTGCGGAGAATCCGGCGGCGGCAACCGCACTGTCGAGCTCCGCGTCGCTGACGGCGGCGGTGAAGTTCGCCTTAACGTTGTAGAACACGCTGCCCTTGTCGTTGGGCTTCGTATTCTTCGCAGTCATGGAGATGTAGTACTCTCCGGCGTCGAGTCCGGCAAGCACGTTCGTGGCTGTGGCGACCACGCTTGTGTTCTTGGCGAGCGTGAGCTTGGTCGTCTGGAGGGCGTCCAGCGTGTCGTTGCCTTTCTTGTCCTTGCCTTTCCTGTAGACCACGAACGTCGCGTCGCCCGTCGCCTTAAGCTCGAAGCTCAGGTTCCCTGCGCCCGTCAGTTCGATCTTCGCGTAGTCCACGGCATCGCCGTACCCGACGAAGTTCTCGTAGCCGTCGGCGCCGACCGGATCGCTGTCCAGCAGGACATTCGTCGTGCCGCCGACGATGTCCGTGGACTCGAAGTGGTGGCTGCTGTCCTCGGTGTAGAACGACTTGGCTTTCTTGTCGTACAGGGCGTTGTTCTTGCCGTTGTCCGCGCTGTCGAAGAACACGGTTTCGGGCGTGACCGCGACATTGTAGTAGACGCCCTTGCCCTTTGCGGCATCCGAGCACTCCATCGAAATGTAGTACTTGTACTTGCCGCCGGCTTCGAGGAACTGCGCCTTGGTCGTCGCCTTGTAGCCGTTCTTCGCGTTGAGCGTGGTGACGCCGCCGACCTTGGACATCTTGTTGTTCTTGGTCGTGTCGCACTTCCAGATCGTGAATTTCGCCGTGCCGTCGCCCTCGCCCGTGAGGTTGAAGCTCAGGTATGCGCTCGACATGAGATCCAGCTTGATGTAGTCGGCCGTGTCGCCGAACCCGACGAAGTTTTTGAACTCCGTGCTGCCCGCCATCAGGTCGCTGTCCAGATGGATGGGAATGGACTCCGCGCCGCGCCCAATCGAAGCCAGGAAACTATCCTTCGCCGTGTTGTTGTCGCCGCTGTCGGCATCCACGAAGAACGTGCTGCTGGTGACGCTCACGTTGTACAGCCCCTCGGTTCCGGCTTTCTTGACGTTCTTCGCGGTCATCGCGACGTAGTAGTTGCCGGTGGAGGTGAGGCAGACGTCCCTCAGCGTCGCGGTCTGTCCCGCCTTGACCGACACTTTCGCGACCTTGATCTGCTTCCGGTTGCCTTTCTTGTCCTTGCCGTCCTCGTACACATAGAACGTGCCGGCGGCGTTGGAATCGATCGTGAAAGTCAGTTTCGCGGCGTCCGCCACGCTGAGCTTCGCCACGTCGCCGGTGTCCATCTTCGTGCCATCGTTGCCGAACAGGTTGTGCCTGCCGTCCTTGTCGATGGTCCCTGCCACGTCCAGGCTGATCTCGCCGTTGCCGACGACCGTGTTCGCGGCAAACTCGCCGGCCTTCGTGTTCCAGCCTTTCTTCTTGTCGTACAGGTAGTCGTTCCATCCGTTGTCCGGCTTGTTGTCCGGGTCGACGGCATGGATGTTCGTGACTTCGTAGCCGCCGATTTCGGAAACGTTCCCGGCTGCGTCCGCGGCGCGGAAATACGCCTTGCCGTTCGCGCTGAATACGAGCGGCGCGGTGTAATCCTGCCACAGCAGGCCGTCCAGCGAGTATTCCTTTACGGCGGAATCTTCGCTGAAGACAGCCGTCACGGTCACTTTGCCGCTGGTCATCTCCGTGACATCGGCGGATGCGGACGGTTTCACGGGCGGCACCCTGTCGATGTTGTCGACCGTGTATTCCGCGGCCTCGGAGACGTTCCCCGCCTCGTCCGTCGCACGGAACCACACCGAGCCGTTGTCGTCGAACTTCACGACGCCCGGATACAGCGCCCAGTTCGAGCCGTCCATGGAGTATTCGTTCTTCACGGAATCCGTGGCGAACGTCGCGGTCACGTTCACGCTGCCGTTGGTGGGCGTGGTGACGTTTGCCGACGCGACCGGCTTCTCCGGCGCGATCTTGTCAATGTTGTCGACCGTGATGCTGGCGACGTCAGATTCGTTGCCGGTGGTGTCGACGGCCTTGAAGTAGACTGTCGCGTTTTCGCCCACGACTACGCCATCCGTGTAATCCTGCCATGCGCCGTCGCCGATCCGGTACAGCCTGTTCGCCACCGCCACGTCGTCGGAGAAGTCCGCGGTCACGGTCACGTCCAGGTTCGTCAGCGCGGTGATGTCCGCTTTCACGTTGGAAACGACCGGCTTCGTGGTATCCGGCACGGTGGTGTCGATGTTCGTGACCACGTATTGGCCGTTCGCCTCGTTTCCGGCGGTATCGACAGCCTTGAAATAGACGGTGGTATTCGCCGTGACGGTCACGCCGTCGACGTAGTCCGTCCATGCGCCGTCGCCGATCCGGTACAGCGATTCCGCCAGCGCCACGTCGTCCGCGAAGTTCGCCGTCACGGTCACGGACGTCACATCGGCCTCCGTCGTGCTCGGCGTGATGCCGGTGACGGTCGGCGCGACCTTGTCGATGTTCGTAACGGCGCAGCTGACCTCGTCGGATTCGTTGCCTGAGGTGTCGACGGCCTTGAAGGAAACGGTGTTGTTCCCGGTCACGACCACGCCTGCGTCGGAATACGCGGTCCACGCGCCGTCGCCGAGCTTGTACAGCCTGGAGGCAACCCCGACGTTATCGGTGAAGTCGGCGGTCACGATCACGTTCTGATTCGTCAGAGTCGTGATGCTGGCCACGACGTTGGAGACGACCGGCTTGGTGATGTCCGCGATGTTAGTCACATCATAGCTGGCGGTCGCGTCGTTGCCCGCGGTGTCGACCGCCTGGAAATAAACGGTCGTGTTCTCGGTCACGGTCACGCCGTCCACGTAGTCCTGCCACGCGCCGCTGCCGATCCGGTACTGCTGCGAGGCCAGTCCGAGCCCCTCGTCCGCGAACACGGCCGTCACGGTCACGGACTCCGCCGGGGCCGTCGTGCTGGGCGCGATGCCCGTGATGGTCGGCGCGACCTTGTCGATGTTCGTGACATCGAAGATGACCGGATCGCATTCGTTGCCGGAGGTATCGCGCGCCTTGAGGTAGACGGTGTTGTTTTCGGTCACGGTCACGCCGGCGTCGGTGTAGGCGGCCCAGGGGCCGAACTTGCCGACCCGGTACAGCCGGAGCGCCACGCCCTTATCGTCCGTAAAGTCGGCGGTCACGGTCACGCTGCCGTTGGTCGGCGCGGTCACATCCGCCTTCACGTTGGAGATGACCGGGTTCGTGTCGTCGATCTCGATCGTTTCGATGTTCGTCACGTCGTAGCTGTCGACCGTCTCGTTGCCCGCCGCGTCGACCGCCTTGAAGTAGACCGTGGCGTTCGTCGCCACGTACACGCCCTTCGTGTAGTCGTAGGCCTGCCACATGCCTTCGCCGATCCGGTACAGCGCCGAGGCAAGTTCCCTGTCGTCGGCGAAGCTCGCCTCCAGGGTCACAAACGTTGTCGGTTCCGTGGTGCTCGGCGTGATGCCGGTGACGGTCGGCTTCACCTTGTCGATGTTCGTCACGGTATAGCTCACCACCTCGGATTCGAGGTCGGAGGTGTCGACCGCCTTGAACGAAACGGTCGTGTTGTTCGCCGTCACGACCGCGCCGGTCGTGTAATCCTGCCACGCGCCGTCGTTGATCTTGTAGAGTCTGGACTTCACCGCCGCGTTGTCCGTGAAGTCGGCGGTCACTGTCACGTCCTGATTCGTCAGCGCGGTGATGTCCGCCTGCACGTTGGAAACGACCGGCGGCGTGATGTCCATCACCTTGCCGCCGCCGAGCGTAACGGCGAGCTCGTCGCCGGTCAGCGTCAGCGTGTAGTCCCTGCTGCCGAACGTCTGCTTGCCGCCGTCGACCGTGAGCGTGCCGAGGGTTTCGCCGGCGGTGTTCAGCACGGTGATGGTCTGGTCGAATCCCGTCGCGCCGCCCGCCAGGCTGTAGGTGCCGTCCCACTCCGTCCCGGCGACCGTGAGCGTGTAGGACGTCGAGGAATCCATAACGAACGACAGGTCGTTCACGAGCGGGGCCGCATCCGGCGCGGTCTGCGTCAGGTCGAAGTCGATCTCCGCGCCGCCAACATGCACGAACGCGCCCGTTTCGAACGTGGCATTTCCGGTGACCTTGCCATTCAGATAGAACGAACCGCCGGAACTGACGACAACGCCGTTTGCCGTATTGTAGCTGGTAACATAGAAAACCCCGCCGGCATTGACGGTCGTGTTGTTGGCAATGCTGTAATAGTTGTAAAGACAGAACGAGCCGCCGCTGTTGACAGTCGTGTTGTCGGTCACACCGCCGGAGAAGACGTAACAATAGCCACCGGAATTGACGGTCATGCTGGTCGCGCTGCCGCCTTCGAGATGAAGACCGCCGTTTGTGTCGACCGTGGTGTCGCTGACAACGCCGCCGTCGTACACGAAAACAGGTCCGCCTGCGACCGTGGCATGGGTCGCGGTGGTCCCGGAATGGAGCGTGGCGACAGAGGAGAAGACGACCCCGGTAAACGTGTTGGGCAGGAACGTCACGTCCGCGCCGTCAACGACAGAGACATATCCGCCGTTTTCCGTGACCTGCGTCGCCGTGCCGCCGCTGTAGATGTAGAAATAACCGTCGTGTTCGGCGGTGACTCCGGCTGCCGTGCCGCCGCTGTAGATCTCGAACATGGCGCCGGAACCGACCGTGATGTCGGTCGCGGTGGTCCCGGAGTGAACCGTGACCCGATCGGTGAGAACGAGCCCGCCGAAAGAGTTTGGCACGAACGTCACCTTCGCGCCGTCATAATCTCTGACACATCCGCCGTTCTCCTTGACCAGCGTCGCCGTGCCGCCTTCGTAGACGTTGAGTCTGCCGCCGGAGTTGACCGTGACGACTTTTGCGGAACCGCCGCTTATGACGTCGAGGTAGCCGCTGGAATTGACGGTGGTTTCGAGAGCGTAAGCGCCCGCAACGACGTACAGATCGCCGCCGGAAATGATGTTGACGCTGCTGCCGAACTTGCCCGCTTCGAGTTTGTAGAATGTATCAAGGTCGCCGGTCAGGTCGACCGTGACAGCGGCCGCGCCGAGGGTGACGGTGAGGTCGGCTCCGTTCAGCGCGAGCGTGTATTCCCTGCCGTCGAGCGTCTGCGTGCCGCCGTCGACCGTGAGCGTGCCGAGGGATTTGCCGGCGGTATTCAGCACGGTGATGGACTTGTCGAAGCCGGCCGCGCCGCCCGCCAGGCTGTATGTGCCCGCCGATTCGTAGCCGTCGACCGTGATCGAGTAAGTCGTCTGGGGAGCCATGACGAACGACAGGTCGTTCACGAGCGCGTCCATGCCGGGCGCGGTCTGCGTGAGGTCGAAGTCGATCTTCGCAGCGCCCGCGGTCACGATCGCGCCCGTTTCGAATACGGCCTTTCCGGTGAGTTTGGCGTTGAGATGGAACGAAGCGCCGGAACTGACGACGACGCCGTTTACCGTGCCGTTGTTCACGACGAATATTCCGCCGTCTTTGACGACCGTGTCTTCGGCTGTGTCGCCGGCATTGTGGAGAGCCAGAGAGCCGCCGCTGCTGACGGTCGTGTGTCCGAGCGAGCCGCCGGAGAAGACGTAGATATAGCCGCCTTTGTTGACGGTCGTGTCGGTCACGATGCCGCCGGAGAGATAAAGAGAGCCGCCATCGATGGAGGTGTCGCTGGCGATGCCGCCGCTGTACACGAAAAGAGGTCCGCCCGCGACCGTGGTATGGATCGCGGTGGTCCCGGAATGGAGCGTGGCGACACTGGAGAAGACGACCCCGCTGAACCAGTTGGAGACGAACGTC
>Ga0310690_10002138_pt1 | contig 32935 bp, 63 predicted proteins | sample AusTroGonzalo_MG_2_FD_207661 | JGI IMG/M metagenome (GOLD analysis project Ga0310690, IMG submission 207661) | Bovine rumen microbial communities from tropical cattle in Woodstock, Queensland, Australia - Gonzalo_04 (v2) (version 2) | ecosystem: Host-associated > Mammals > Digestive system >...
TCTCACGAAGAACCGGGCAGAGTACGCGAGTTTTTTTGAAAACGGGAAGGAATGAGCGAGAATGGCGAAAAAGAAGCTGGACATAGACATAGACGAGATCCGGCGGCGTGCCAAGGAGAAGGGATTAGAAGGTTCCTTCCTGTACGAGACAACGCTGGACAGACTTTTGACGCAGCTGGACATCCTGGAGCAGCTGAAGCTCACGATCAAGGAGCACGGCATGACGGTGGAGAAGTCCTATGTGAAGGACACGTCGAATCTGTACATCAACCCGGCTGTGGCTGAGTACAACCGAACGGCGACGGCTGCCAACAACACTGTAGCGACGCTGCTGAAGATCATCGACAGCTTCGACAGTGAACAGAAGGAGACCGGCCTGAATAGCATGATGGCCGACCTGATGCACGATGAATAACTTCATCCTGGAATACTACCAGGGCATAGTAAACGGCGAGATCACCGTGGGGCAGGAGATAAAGACCTGGTACTCCATGGTGATCAAGAAAATAGAATCCGGCGAGTACACCTACAGCGCGAAGCACGCGAAAAGGGCCATCGTCTACATCGAGAACTTCTGCCGGCATCACCAGGGCCCACTGGCACCGGGAAAGATAAAGCTGGAGCTCTGGGAGAAGGCGATGATCAGCACGGTGTTCGGGATCCTGGACACCGAGGGGAACAGACAGTTCCGGGAAGTGCTCATAGTCATCGCCCGAAAGAACGGAAAGACGCTGCTGGCAGCGGCCATCGCTTCGTACTGTTTGTTTATCGACGGTGAGTACGGCGCGGAGATCTGCTTCACAGCACCGAAGCTGGACCAGGCGAGATTATGCTTCGATGCTTTTTACCAGATGACTTTAAAGGAGCCGCAGCTGGCCAAACTGGTGACCAAGAGACGGACGGATGTCTATTACTCAGAGGTCAACAGTGTGGCGAAGCCGATAGCGTTCTCAGCCAAGAAATCAGATGGCCTGAACGTCTCCCTGGGTGTATGCGACGAGCTGGCATCCTGGCAGGGCGATCAGGGAATAAAGTTTTATGAGGTCATCAAGAGCTCCATGGGCGCGAGGAAGCAGCCGTTACTGCTTTCCATCACCACGGCAGGCTATATCAACGATGGTGCTTATGATGAACTCATGAAGAGATGCACGGCAGTATTAAAGGGAACCAGTAAGGAAACAAGGCTGGCTCCCTTTATTTATAGGATCGATGACGTTACAAAGTGGGACGATCTGAATGAATTGCAGAAGAGCAATCCCAACCTGGGTATCTCCGTTTCCTACGACTATATGCTGGAGGAGATCAACATCGCCTCCGGAAGTCTGGCGAAGAAGGCAGAGTTCCTGACCAAATACTGTAACGTCAAACAAAACAGCAGTCAGGCGTGGCTCGATTCCGGCCAGATCGAGGCGTGCTTCGGCGATCCGCTCCGGCTGGAAGACTTCCGTAAGTGTTATTGTGTGGGCGGTATCGACTTGTCGCGCAGCGGAGACTTAACAGCCTGTACGGCAGTGGTCGAACGAGAGAATCAACTTTATGTATTCGGGCAGTTCTTCCTGCCCGGAGCGGTAATAGAGGAAGCGACTGCAAGGGACGGGATCCCTTACGACATCTACATACAACGAGGATTATTGAAGGTCTCCGGTGAGAACTTCATAGACTACCACGACTGCTACCAGTGGTTCGTGGACCTGATTGAGAAGTACAGGATCTATCCTCTGGTGGTGGGCTACGACAGGAACATGGCGAGATACTTAGTCCAGGACATGGAGGCATACGGCTTCCAGATGGACGATGTCTATCAGGGCGAGAACCTGACGCCTGTCATCAACGAGTTCGAAGGGCTGGTGAAGGATGGGATCATCCACTGCGGCGACAATGATTTACTGAAGGCCCACTTCTACAACTCAGCGGTGAAAGAAAACAGTGAGAACAACCGGCGGCGGCTTGTGAAGCTGGCTGCCATGCAGCATATCGATGGAATGGCTGCTCTGCTGGATGCTATGACGGTCCGGCACAAGTGGCATGATGAGATCGGATACAGACTGAAAAACACGAGGATTTAAGCATGGGACTTTTTGAGAGACTATTTCCCGGCAGAACGGCGGCTGTTAAACAGGCCGCCACTTATTTTGAGGCACTAAACTATACGCCTGTCTTCCGGAGCTGGAAGGGCATGATGTATGAGCAGGAGCTGGTGCGGAGTGCCATAGACGCTTTGGCCAGGCATTCCAGCAAGCTGGAGTTCACGATCTCCGGATCAGCGAAACCATCCCTGCAGATCAAACTGAAGCACGGCCCGAATGAGTATCAGAGCTGGAGCCAGTTTCTGTACCAGGCACGCACCATACTGGAGGTGGACACCACCTTATTTATCGTGCCGGCTTTTGACAAGTACGGCGATGTCATCGGGATCTATCCTGTGACACCCAGGGCGGCCACCATCGAGGAATACAACAACATACTCTTCGTGAAGTACGCATTCTTCAAAGGCCAGGTCGCAGCCATCGAGCTGGAGGACTGCGCGATCCTCACGAAGTTCCAGTACGACCGGGAGTTCTTCGGCGGCGGCAACGCAGCTCTGCTGGACACCATGGAATTATTGCATCTGCAGAAGCAGGGCATCGAGGAAGGCATAAAGAACAGTGCGTCCTTCCGCTTCATGGCCAAACACAAGAGGTTCGTGGATCCTGATGACCTGGAAAAAGAGCAGAACAGGTTCGTGGAGAAGCACCTGACCGGCAAGAGTGGATTCCTGCTCTGGCCGAACGAATACGAGGATGTGCAGCAGATCCAGTCCAAGCCGTTCGTGGTGGACGCCGATCAGCAGAAGCTCATCAACACCAATGTCAGTAACTACTTCGGTGTGAATGAGGACATCCTGCAGAACAAGGCCACCGGCGACGCCTGGAGCGCATTCTATGAGGGCGCGATCGAGACCTTCGCTATCCAGCTTTCCGAAACGCTGACGAGGATGCTGTTCACCTTCCGGGAGCAGTCGAACGGCTGCAAGGTGATGTTCACTTCCAACCGTATGCAGTACATGACCAACAGAGACAAACTTGACGTTATCGCCCAGATGACCGACCGGGGCATCATGAGCATCAACGACGCCAGGGAGATCTGGAATATGCCGCCGGTCGAAGGCGGAGACATTCGCGTGATCCGCGGAGAATACTATGCGGCCAACGACAAGCTGACCGTTGTGCAGGAGGACGACAATGAAGGAAATTAGAGCTTTCGACTTTGAGATCCGCGCCCAGGAGAACGATGAGCACGGACACTTCATCACCGGTGTCCCGATCGTGTTCAACGAACCCACCGATCTGGGCTGGTACAGAGAAATCATAAGACAAGACGCACTCAAGGACACTGATCTCCGCGATGTGCGTTTTTTAGTTAACCACAACACCGACATGATCCCTTTGGCAAGGTCAAGAAACAACAACGCCAATTCAACGATGCAGTTATCGGTCACAGAGAACGGCATGGAGATCCGTGTCGATCTGGATACCGAGAACAATACAGAGGCTAAGAATCTCTACTCCGCAGTAGCAAGAAGAGACATTTCCGGGATGTCCTTCATGTTCACCACGGACGGAGATGAGTGGGAGGACATGGACACCGACTATCCGACCCGAACCATTACCAGTATCGGCAAGGTATTTGAAGTCAGTGCCGTGACCTTCCCGGCCTACGAGGCTACTTCGATTCAGGCAAGGGGCCTGTCTGATGCGCTGGAGAGCGCGAAGACTTCACTGGAGAGTGCTAAGGCCGCGAAGCGTGAGATCGAACGCCGCAAAGAAAGAATCCGGATGTTAACGGAGGTTTGACATGGAACTGAAAGAAATGAGTGCTGCCGAGATCCGCGACAGACTGGCCGAGATCCGCACCGGCATGGATGCGGAAGACGCCGATCTGGAAACGCTGGAAACGGAAGCCAAGGAACTCAGGGCTGAACTGGACAACCGCGCAGCTGCGGAAGCGGCCAAGGCCGAGATCCGCGAGATGATCGCAGAGAAAAAGGTTCAGACCGAAGAAATCGAGAAACCTATCGAGGAGAGGAAAGTAATGACCAACGAAGAAATCAGAAACAGCAAAGAGTATATCGACGCTTTTGCTAATTACATCAAGACCGGTAAGGACGAAGAGTGCAGAGCCCTGCTTACCGAGAACGTCTCCGGCACTGTCCCGGTTCCCACCTTTGTCTATGACGAAGTCAAGACCGCATGGGAAAAGGACGGCATCTTCCGCCGTGTGCGCAAAGCCTATCTGAAGGGCAACCTGAAGGTCGGGTTCGAGATCAGCGGCTCCGACGCTGTGAACCATACCGAGGGCGGCGATCCTGTCGCTGAAGAGAACCTGGTTCTGGGAATTGTTAACCTGGTACCTGCCAGCATCAAGAAGTGGATCTCCATCTCTGACGAAGTCATGGATATGCGCGGCGAAGCGTTCCTGCGGTACATCTACGACGAGCTGGCCTATCGCATCGCCAAGAAGGCTGTTGACAACCTGATCGCCAACATCGAAGCCTGCGGCACCGTGTCCACCACGACCTGCCCCGGCGTTCCGAAGGTAGTGGCTGCATCCATCACCATGGGCACCATCGCATCCGCCATCTCCGAGCTGAGCGACGAGGCCGCCAACCCGGTCATCATGATGAACAAGGCTACCTGGGCTAAGTTCAAAGCTGTGGAGTATGCGAACGGCTACGGCGCGGATCCTTTTGAGGGCCTGCCTGTTGAGTTCAACTCCAGCATCACGGCATTCGATTCCGCCAGCACCGGCGATACCTACGCTATCGTGGGCGACCTGGATGAAGGCGCACTGTGCAACCTGCCGAATGGCGAGAGCATCGAGTTCAAGTTCGACGACAAGACCCTCATGACCAACGACATGATCAGAGTCTTGGGCAGACTGTACGCCGCCACGAAGGTCGTTGCTCCGAACGCATTCGTCAAGGTAACCAAATAAGTTTCTCACAGGGAAGGGGGAACCAACATGAAGACTTTAATATGTGTACCGGCTATGGACCAGACGCCTACGTTATTCACGCAGTCGCTGGTCCTTCTTAAAAAGGTTGGCGAGGTATCCTGCGGCTTCCAGATCGGGTCCTTGGTGTATGACGCGAGAAACGGCCTGGGGAAGCAGGCGATCGCTGGAGACTTTGATTATGCCTTATGGCTGGATTCGGACATGGTGTTCGATGCCGACTTGCTGGAGAAGATGATCAAGAAGCTCCAGGACGAGGATCTGGACATCCTGACGGGTCTGTACTTCCGCCGGGTGCCGCCCTACTCGCCTGTGCTATTTCAGACTCTTGAGTACGGCGAAAACAAAGCCACCTGGACGGAGTACACCGACTTACCTGAGAACGCACTCATCGAGGTGGGCGGCTGCGGCTTCGGCTGCGTATTAATGGCCACCGATGTATTGATGAGCGTCCAGGCTAAGTTCGGGACTATGTTCCAGCCGATGCAGGGGCTGGGTGAAGACCTGGCCTTCTGCTGGAGGGCGAGACAGTGCGGCTACAAGATCATGTGTGACACTGGTCTTGTAGTGGGCCACGTTGGACAGTGCGTCACCAATGACCACTACTGGAGGGCCTACCGCCATGAAAGCTAACGTGAAGGTTCCCTTTTATGCCACTGGCTTAGGAATAGTTAGAAGAGGAGAGGCGGAGCTGCCGGATGAACTCGCCAACGCGATGATCGCCAGCGGCAACGCAGAGGAGATTAGTAATGACAGAACTGACAGTCCAAAATCTGCTGCCAAAAGCAAAGCAGGCACTAAGAGTCGTAACAAGCGCATTTGATCCGGAGATCCTGGACCTGATCCGCGCAGCAGCGCAGAACCTCGCTACGAGAGGAGTGACGATCACGGAGACTTCCGGGACGATTGAGCCACTGGTGCAAAGGTGCATTCTTACGTATGTACGGATGAACTTCGGCGATCCGGCGGACTACGACAGACTGAAGGCCAGTTTCGACGAGCAGCTGGGGCAGCTGATGACCACCACCAACTTCACTACATGGGGGTGATGGCATGAACAGAAACGATGTCTGCATCCTCCTGAAAGACTCCTACACAACGGATTCCATGGGCCAGCGCATCCCGACCACCGAAGCCCGGATGGTCTACTGTGAGATCTCCAGCGTCACCGGCACGGAGTGGTTCTCCGGGTCCCAGAACGGTCTGAGGCCCGAACTGCGTGTGACATTGTTCCGTTATGAATACCACGGCGAGGAGACCGTCAATATCGGCGGTTGCATGGACGGCCAGAGTGTTACAGGCGGAACCAATTACACAGTGTATCGGACCTATTTCCGGAGACCTGAGCGGACACCCAGCGGCCTTGTCTCAGGCCCTGAGACCGACGAGCTGGAGCTCTACTTAGAGAAGAGGACAGGGTCATGAACGTAAGTATCGACGAGCTGGCTGACGCGATCACCACCGCCCTGGCGGAGTATGACGCAGAAGTCACTGTGGCCACGAAGAAGGCCGTGGAGGAGACAGCGGAGGAGTGCAGACAGGAGATCGCCAACAACGCACCAAAACACTCCGGCAAGTACGCAAAAAGCTGGCGGAAGAAACTTAGTTATTACTCAGCGAGGGACAGCCGGTACACGGTGTACTCCACTCGCTACCAGCTGACGCACTTACTGGAGTACGGCCACGAGAAGTGGGTCTGGGGCTACTACACCGGCGAGAGAGTGGACGCGAAACCGCATATCAGACCGGCAGAAGAGCACGCCTCCGAGAACCTGATCAAGAAGATCAAGAAGGAACTATCATGACACTGACCGAACTTTACAACATCCTGTGCACTACAAAGTTACCTGTGGCGTACAGTGCATTCCCCGATGACGAGAAGATAGGGCCGCCTTGTATCACCTACGAGGTGGCCTTTTCGCAGAACTTCGGGGCAGATAACCATGTGTATTCTCCGTTCACGCGAGTTGACATCTTCCTCTGGGAGAGGACCAAGGACGGCTCAGAAGCGATTCTTGAGAAGGCCCTGGACGACAATCTGATCTTCTGGGACAAGACCGAAACATACATGAACGACGAGAAAGTATACCAAATAATCTACGAGGTAAAGATAAATGGCAAGTAGCAAAGTCAAATACGGCCTGAGCAACGTGTACTACGCTGTGAAGCAGGCCAACACTTCCCAGCCCTATGTAACGCCTGTCGCTATCCCTGGCGCGGTGTCCATCTCCATGGATCCCCAGGGCGACATGAATAAGTTCTACGCAGATAACGGTGTGTACTGGCAGAGCTCCTCGAATCTGGGCTATGAAGGCGAACTGGAAATGGCCAAGTTCCCGTCTGCATTCCTGACGGCTGTGCTGGGTATGAGCTCCGGCACGAATGGCGTCGTGGCTGAGTACGACAACGTGCAGCCCACCGAGTTCGCTCTCCTGTTCGAGTTCAGCGGTGACGCTGATCACACCAGGTATGCGCTGTATAACTGCATCGCAACCCGTCCCACCATCTCCGGCAGCACCACCAACGATACCATCGAGCCCGACACCGAGACCCTGACGATCTCCGCTGTGGCCGGTTCCGATCACATCGTGAAGGGCTTCGTGGAGCAGGGCGGCACGGCGTACACAAACTGGTTCTCCAATGTGACTAAGCCCACTGGGGCTTAATTTTAATTAGGGGGAAGGCATGGAATACATCACACTCGACGGCAGGGATGTCCCCGTTCAGATGAGCGCGGACACCCTGCGCGTCTATAGAAAAACATTCAACCGCGATCTCCTTCGGGACATGATGTCGATGAAGGAAGAGCTGGATATGGAAGTGATAGAGAACCTCTTCTATATCAGCGCAGCGGCCTGCGATCCGGATATACCTCCGATCGATGAATGGCTGCATGGGTTCTCCACCTTCGCGCTCTACAAGGGAGCAAATCAGCTTCTGAAAGTGTGGAGGGATCAGAACCACACCACCACGACACGCAAAAAAAAAGAAGACCAATAGATCGCGAGAATAATACTGCGATCTTTCTTCTTCGGTGCGTCCAGATCGGCTTGTCCGTTTCGGATCTCAGCTTACTTAGCATCGGCATGGTGTTCGACCTGCTGAACGAAGCGGACAACGACCATCTGGAGTACAAACAATTAGCCACACAAGAAGACTTCGACGCCTTCAAGGGTAAAACAAATGGCAGATAAGATAAAAGGCATCACTGTGTCAATCGGAGGCAATACAGACGGCCTCCAGAACGCACTTAAAAAAGTAAATAAAGAGATCAAGGCTACCCAGAGCGACCTGAAAGAAGTCGAGAAACTCCTGAAGCTGGATCCGACCAACACCAACCTCCTAAAGGAGAAGCAGGCCCTCTTAGCTAAGGAGATCGAGAAGACCAAGAACAAGCTGGAAGGACTCAACGCTGCCCAGAAGCAGGCCGCAGAGATGCTGGCCAATGGGGAGATCGGTGAGAAGGAGTACCAGGCGTTAGCGAAGCAGATCGAACGATGTGAGAGCGACCTTGGTGAGTTAGAGACCCAGGCTAAGGAAGTCAGCGACAAGATCGGCCCTTCCGCTGAAGCGATCGGCCAGAAGTTCCAGGAAGTGGGCGGCAAGATCACAGAGGCCGGGAAAGCCCTGGCTCCGTTTAGCGCACTGGCAGCGGCTGGCCTGGGATATGGCGTTAATGCTGCTGCGGACTGGGAGACGGCATTCGTTGGAGTGCAAAAGACGGTGAACGCGACCGCTGACGAGTATGACGACTTAGCTGACGGCATCAAAGAGATGGCCACCAGGACGGCTTCGTCTTCCGAAGAGATCGCCGGCGTGGCCGCAGTAGCTGGACAGTTAGGCGTCGGTGTCGAAGATATCCTGGACTTCACCGAGGCCATGGTCATGCTTGGTGACACTACCAATGTCTCAGCTGAAGACGCTGCCACCACTCTGGCACGTTTCATTAATGTCACCGGCAGCTCGAAAAAGGACGTCAAGAACCTGGGCAGCGCGGTCGTGGCATTAGGTAACAACTTCGCAACTGACGAAGCATCCATCCTGTCGATGAGCCAGCGGCTGGCAGCTGCCGGCACACTGGCCGGTTTATCAGAGACCGAGATCCTGGCACTGGCCACATCAATGTCCTCCGTGGGCATCGAGGCTGAAGCCGGCGGCACTGCGATGACGCAGTCCATGAACTCCATCGACAAGATCGTCCGGGGCACGGCAAAAGACTCCGGGAACAAACTGGAGAAGTTAGCGAACATCTCCGGCATGAGCGCGGAAGAGTTTGCCACAGCTTGGCAAGAAGAGCCGATCGTGGCGATCCAGGCGTTTATCGGCGGCCTGGGTGACTTAGACGCAGAAGGCGAGAGTGCGACCGAGGTATTAGATGACCTGGGGATGTCCGGGATCCGGCAGAGCAACACGCTCAAGAGCCTGGCACTGGCCTCCGGCACGCTTGCTTCAGCGATTCAGACATCCAACTCAGCATACGAGAGCAACACCGCCCTGGCAGAGGAAGCGGAGAAGAGATACGGCACCCTTGAGAGCCAGGTCGCTCAGACTAAGGAAGGTTTAAAGCAGTGCGCTGCAGAATTAGGCGAGATCCTGATCCCGGTCCTGAAGGATCTGATGGAAGCTGTCCAGGGGGCGGTCGACTGGTTCAAATCTCTGGACGAAGGCACCAAAGAGACCATCGTCACAGTCGCAGGAATAGTGGCTGCGCTGTCTCCTGTGCTATTGATCGTGGGTAAACTGACCACGGCAATCGGGAGCATCGTCAAAGCCTTCCCTACTATCACGAGCTTCCTATCTGGCATCGGCGGACCTATCACTGTCGCAGTGGCAGCCATCGGCGGACTGGTGGGGGCAATCGTGTCCTACCGTAACAGTCTGAAAGAAGCCTACGACAAGGCGGCTGCGCTCACCGAAGAGCAGCAGGCCCTGGTGGATGAGATAGACGCTGAAACGGCGGCCTGGAACGCAGTGAAACAGGCACGCAAGGACGCCTACGCTGATATTCAGACTCAGACGGAAAAAGAGAAGGCCCTCTGGAAGGCCCTGCAGAAAGTAGTAGACGCCAACGGCAAGGTGATCAAAGGCCACGAGAAAGAGGCTGAGACCATCGTCAACGAACTGCAGGAAGCCCTGGGCATCGAGATCAACCTGATCGACGGCCAGATCGAGAACTACGCTTCCCTGTGTGAATCCATCGACCAGGTCATCGCCAAGAAGGCCGCAGAGGCCATGCTGGCAGCGGACGAGGAAAACTACGCCAACGCCCTGAAGAACCACACGAAGGCAGCGGTAGAAGTAGCCAAGGCAGAGAAGGGTGTCGCGGATCAGGAGAAGGCCGTCGCCAAACAGGCTGCGGAAGTCGAAAGGCTTGAGCGATTACTCGCACAGGCGGAGGCTGACCTGGGGGATGAGACCGGCGCAGGAGCAGCGACTCGTCAGAAGTATAACAACGAACTCGCAACAGCAAAGCAGACACTGGAGGGTGCCAAGGAAAACCTTGACAAGATGAAGCAGGCCGAGGCAGACGCCAAGAAGAACCTGCAGGAATACAGCACCACGATAGGGAACTATCAGGACCTGCTGGACGCGATTTCGACCGGCTCTATCCCGGATATGGAAACTGCCGTGCAGAACCTGTCCGACAGCCTGGTGACTGCCAAGAACGGCAATAAGGAAACGCTGGAAGCGCAGACGAAGGCATTCCTGGACGAATACTCCAATATGCGAGACATCGTGGACGAGACCGGCTCTGAAGCGGCTTCTGATGCAGCCGACAACATGGAAGACCTGGTTGAGCGGTCCATCGAAGAACTGGAGAAGTTGGATCCTGAGCTGGCCGCAGAGATGCGGAAGCAGCTGAACACCATCAACGAGAACTCCGACTCCTGGGAAGAAGCCGGTGAAGAAAAAGGCGAGAAGTACGGCGAAGGCTTGAAGGACGGCGTCGACAAAGTTAATCTTCCTGAGCACGTCAAAAAGAAACTCTCCAACACCAACGCCTATAACTGGGGCAAAGAGCTGGCGAAGAACTACGCAGACGGCATCAAGGCCAACACACCACAGGTCCAGACAGCAGCATCCCAGCTGGCCAAGAAGGTCCACGAGTACATCGGCTTCTCAGAGCCGGAAAAAGGCCCTCTCAGCGACTTCCACACCTATGGCCCAGACATGATGGAACTCCTGGCCTCCGGCATACGATCCTCCGAGTGGGAAGTGCTGCAGGCGGCCCAGGGCGTGGCCAGCACGCTAAGAGACACGCTGCAGGGCACCACGTTAACAGCGCAGCTGGACCAGACGAGCATTCCTCTTGGAACTGGCGTGACGCTGAATATTGCTAACTTCAACAACTACTCAGACAGCGACATCAGGGAACTGACGAACGAGATCATGGAGACGGCTGCGCAGTTTGCGGCCAGGAAGGGGGCAGTGTTCGCATGAGTCTAACTATAAACGGAGTATCATTAGACGCCATCTTTAATGTTACATCACGGGACGTGCACAATGCCCCGGCGAAGGACATCACGGCGGTGGAAGTACCGGGGAGATCCGGCAATCCGCTGATCCCGAATAACAGATTCAAAAACAAGATCATAACCTACGACGGATTTATCCGGAATACAGTGAACTCCCAAAATATGACCGAGTGGGAGAAACTGTCGCACGTAGCGAGAGTGCTGAAGGGCTACGCCGCAGGGCCACTGGATGCAGGATACCTGACGATCCAAGACTCCTACGATCCCGGTTTCACACGATACGGATACCTGGAAGGCGAGATCCCTATCACGCCGGTGCTGGACCAGCCATATGGCGCGACGGCAAAGCTGAGATACAACTGCAAGCCCTTCGCGTATGACGAGAGCACATCGGAGACCGTGACGTCATTCCCGAAGTACCTCTATAATGACGAGCTCTACTCTGCTCTGCCCTATATGGAGATCACCTGGACCGGAACGACGGCATGGATCAAGATCGAGACCGATTCGGCCACAGAGAGTGTCGGTAATACCTGGACATTCACTGAGTCCACAAGTGGGACTTATGTGTACTGCTGCGACTCAGAGAATATGGAGTGGTACGCCGGCAACGCCCTGAAGAATGCGAACGTGACGACCGCAAGCACTGATCCGGTGTTCCCCGTATTAGGGGCGAGCTTGGTCCAGTCAACTGGGAATAACAAGCTCACGGCATCGAGCAACGTGTCGAAGATCGTCGTCAAGCCGAGGTGGAGGAGACTATGATCCCTGTTTTGTATGACGAGATGGAAAATCTCTATACCAGCTCCGCGACCTACTGGAACGCAGATCCGGCAGTAGTCAAAGCAAATATCCCGAAGCACAGGATCGGATACCTGGCAGACACACTGAGCTGCAAGGTATCCGAAGAGAGAAATGGCGAGTATGAGCTTTTGCTTACCTACCCGGTGACAGGGAAGCTCTTCAACGAGATCATCCCCGGCAGGGCGATCATGGCGAAAGCCCACCCGGACGGAGATGACCAGCTGTTTCGGATCTACCGCACAGGCAAGGCCCTCAGAGGGATCATCACGGTGTGTGCCCGTCACATTTCCTACGACCTCTGCGGCGTCGCGCTCAATGTGGGACCGTGGATGTCCGTGGCACAGCACACCGCCACCGGCTGGATGACAAGGCTTTTTCAGAACACATTTTTCACGGCTCAGTCGAATATCGCGACGGTCAACGACATCAAGTGCCAGGGCCTGATGAGCATCCGCGCTGCCCTGGGTGGCGTGGAAGGCTCTGTCCTGGACGTCTTCCGGGGAGAGTATACCTTCGATAACTTTGTGATCCACCTGGACACCGCCAGGGGAACCGACAAGGGCGTGGTCATCGAGTACGGCAAGAACATGACCGACATGACGATGGAGCAGGATATTGATGCTGCATACACCCATGTCAGAGGCTTTGCGAGGTACTACGACGAGAACAGCGACGAGAAGTACGTGGACGGTACCTTGATAGCGACCGGGGTAACACTGGGTTACACCTGGACCAAGATATTAGACGTCACCGAGATGCTGGGCCTGGACAGTGATGTGCAGCCCACCCAGCAGCAGGTTGACAACGCAGTGAACACTTGGATCGCCGCGAATCCTCTGGGTGTCCCGGCTCCCACTATAACAGTGTCTTATGTAGACGCCCAGAGACCCACGAGCATCCCGAACGTCACCATAGCTTTATGCGACACTGTAACGGTGCGTTACGTCCGGCTGGGAGTGCACGAACAGCAGAAGGTCGTGGCCACCGAGTACGACACGCTTAATGAAAGATATTCCCGGATCACCCTGGGGCAGACAGCAGCCAACCTTGCCGGCACGGTGAGCGACATGGAAGGCGACATCGCATCCATTGTCCGGGAGAAGACAACCTTCAAGAGTGGCACAAAAACCGTAGAGCTGGGAGACGGCACTCTAAAAGCCTATGAAGGCACGAACCTGGCAACACTGTCGGCGGACAAGCTGATATTCAGCGACGGAACAATGGCACCCATCTTAGGCGTGTATAAGATGTTCCACGACTCGTCCAGTACGGCAGAGGCCACCTACACCAAGACAGTCCCGACCGGGTGTTACCTGCTCCTGCACTTCAGGAACAGCCAACCCACGACAAACTCCACCGGCGCACAGCTGATGGTCATCGGAACATCAGCCTCTGCGACAGTGATCCCCCTGGAGGGATCAGGATCAAACATCGGGGCAACCACAGGAGCACGTTCCCTGGTGTCCGCCACCTCTGACGGCACGACAGGAACGGTCACATGGACAGTACAAGGTTTATCATACAGAAAACTTTTGATGCTGAGGTTGACGTAAATGGAAATTGCAATCGCAATATTAGGAAGTGGTGCTCTATCGGCACTGATCAGCGGCATCTTCGGCCTGATCCAGGCGAAGAGAAGCCGCTCACAGGAAATAGAAGATGAGCTCAGAGAAGTAAAGCAGAAGCTGGACATCGCAGAGAAGGACGCCCTGCGCACACAGCTGATGGTCATGATCAAGGACTACCCCAACGAGAAGACCGACATACTGAGACTCGCTGAGTATTACTTCGTGAGGCTGGAGGGCAACTGGGTCATGTCCGACATCTTCAAGACATGGTGCAAGACATCCGGGACAGAGATCCCCGGCTGGTTCAATGGAGGCGAATAATGGACTGGTTTTTACACAGCGGAACGGCAGCGGCCAGGCTGGCAAGAACATTAGTTGAAGTGATCTTGTCCTGGCTGATTGCGAACCTGGGCGACATCTTCGGATTCTTCTCATTGGATCCGACGGTGAAGGCCCTGATCATCTCAGCCCTGACGGTGCTGATCACCGCGATCCTGGGCTTTATCAACGACAATAGGGAGAAAGACGATGAAGACACTGACTGATATGTTTGCTCCGTATATCGGCACGAAAGAATACAACGGAATTGTTCGTACCATGATCGAGTGGTACAACGGTGGTGCGTTTGAAAAAGAACCATGGTGTGCCATTTCCATGAGCTACTTCGCCAACAAATTAGGCATCCTGGACCAGTTGGGCGGCAAGAACGAGAACGTGTACAGGATGATGCGCAGCTGCGAGGGCTCCGGCAAGGGGACTTTTAAATACGCTGCGAAAATAAAGAACGGCTCGACGATCCGGAAGGGCACGATCCTGTTTATGCTGAAGAGCAGCCCTCCGATGAACGAGGGTAGCAGCAAGCACGTCACCACGGCCTACGAGGACTTCCTCTACAACGGGACGGGATACGTGAAGTGCCTGGGCGGCAACCAGAGCGATCAAATCCAGGTCTCCAGGTATTCACAGAAGACCATTTACGCCATCTTCGAGCCCCAGTACGGCCCGGAGACACTGAGGAAAGGCTCTAAGGGCGCGGCAGTGACGGAGCTCCAGGGAGACCTAAACATCTTCGGCTATAAGGACGCTGAGGGAAAGAAACTGGTGATGGACGGCAGTTTCGGAGCACGCACCCAGTATGCAGTGAAGCAGCTGCAGGCCGATCAGGGACTGAAGGTTGACGGTGTATGCGGACCGCTCACCTGGACACGCATCGAAGAGATGAGAGAAGACATCCACCGGGTGAAGGTTCTGACATTACTTAACCTGAGAGAAGGACCCGGCACGGAGTACGAGATCAAGAAGGTCCTGCAGGAGGGCCATACATTCCTTGTATCACGAGGAACGGACTGGCTGTATCTTCCTGACGAGGACGGCTGGGTCTCAGCTAAATACACAGAACCTATTTAAGCCTACAGGGAGGCATCCCTGTGGGGCCTCCTTCCCCCTATACCCGGCCAGGGCTTTGTCTTTTTCACCCTGGTCGGGGTTTTTTAATGGCAAAAATCATGGTAAAACTATTCCACCATATTCCTCTTGGAGGGGATGTCCAAACGAGAAAAAGCACGGAAATGCGCCACATTCCACCTGTAGGACGTATCCGTCAATATCCCCCAACCGCACGAAAGAATCTCCCGGAGACGACGTAAAAACGTTAGCTCCGGGAGTTTTTCATTTATCAATGGTAAAATTATGGTAAAATCCGTGCCGCTTCCATGTGTTTATTGTCTGCTTCCTTTAGCTTATCTGTGAGGTGCAGGTAGATCTCCTTGGTGATCCTGGAATCCGAATGGCCTAATCTTCGGGAGATAGTTTCCAGTGGAACGCCGTCAGCGATGAACAGCGAGGCGGATGTATGCCGGAGCGCATGGGTGGAGATCTCCCGGCCTAATACCTTCATGGAGTTCTCCTTCAGGTATTTGTTGTACGCGAAGTAAGACATATGCGTGCCTGACTTGTCAGGGAACAACAACCTGCACCGGCGGTTCTTTATAAAGCCGGCGCGGAAGATCAGATACGTGTCCAGGAGATCACGCAGCTCCGGCTGGATATACACCTCACGGGAGACGCCGGTTTTAGTGGGCCCGACCTGATAAGTCACTAAGGAATAGGTCTTGTTCACGCTGATATACTCACCTATATCATCCAGGGTGAGGGCGATGGCCTCCCCGATCCGGAGGCCGGAGAGTGCCATGAAGTATGTGAGGTAATACCACAGAGGGACCTTCATGGCGTCCAGGAGGGCCTGCAGCTCTTCCGGCTCCAAGTATTTATCTGCAATTCTTTCCTTCTGATTGTCCGGCAGCGGCACCAGTTTATCTGCAAGGTTCGTCTGCAGGATCTCATTCTGATAACACCAGTTTAGAAATGCCTTATACCTGGCCAGCCTCTCGTTATATGTTTTGTTCTCTTTGGAGCACGAAGAAATAGCGTTCTTGATCCTCAGAACCGTCAACTCATCCAGCCAGCAATCATTCAGCTTCTCGTTGATGATCCTGACGCCGTATTCATTTCTTTTGAGCGTCTGAGGGCGTAAACTGCGGCTTTTCTCTTCGAGGTAGAGATTCAGTGCGCTTGACAGCCTAAACCTTGAATATGAGGCATCTGCGGCCCTCATCTGGAGCTCATAGAGGGCCTCGTTATAACTTCTCCGGCTGTTGGTGGGCTTGATACAGGAGACCCTTCTATACTTCCCGGAGAGGTCTTTGTAGCGGTATCTGAATTGATACCGTCCGTCCTTTAGTTGTTCAACGTATAGTCTTTCGGACATCTCTCTCAATCTCCTGGACATCCTTGGCGTCCCGGTTCTCAAAGTCCAAGCTTTGGATATGCCTCCGGGCGTGGTTCCAAGCCTTCACTTTATCCTCTGGACTCAATGACTCTTTGATAAACACCGAATAAGAGCCGTCCTCGTTCATCGTCACGGCCTCTTTTACCTTGCCCGGCAGGGGCAGAAAATAAACAAAAATATCGTCCATTCTTCTCACCTCCCGGCCTAATGATACCGGGAAATGAGTCCGATTATTTACCCTCTTTTGCCTTTAGGGCTTTGAGCATCTGATAGGCAAGCTCAATATCCTCCGGCGGGGCGTCCTCAGCCGCCTCGAACAGCAACGCCAGCTCCGGCCTCTGATACATGATCTGAGCGCGCCGGGCCGCTTCCGGGTTGGTGTAATACGCCGCTTCTTCCCCGGACATAAGATACGCCACGGAGATATCGAGATAATCTGCGACCCTCTCCAACCTGTCATCCGGGAGGGAGCCCTTCTTCAGCTGGCTGATATAGCCGTTAGAAAAGCCGAGGTCTTTTTCTAATTTGTAGACTGGGATTTTACGCTCTTTGCAGATGGCTTTTACTCTCTCAACAGTGTTCATGACGGCCTCCCAAATATTTAGGCGAAACTCGAAAAAACTTGTTGACATTATGAGGAAAGCCCTTATAATGGAATTTAGGGGAAAGCCTAAAGACTTTAGAGGGCAACTCAAAATGGGTGGTGGTTCTTCCATTTTAGGGCAAAGCCTAAATAAAGTCAATAGGCAATCCTCTAAACCGAAGGAGGAAGGGAAGGAGGAAGATGAACACAGTTTACGAGAACATTAAGGCACTGGCAGACCAAAAAGAGATACCAATCTACAAACTGGAGCAGCAGGCTGGCATCGGTAACGGCGTAATAGCCGCTTGGAAGACATCGGTCCCAATGCTGGACAAACTGCTAAAGGTTGCCAAGGTGCTGGGGGTTACGGTCAGCGATTTGATTGAGGAGTGACCTTATGCAGTACCGAAGGCGTGATTCACTGGTCCGGCTTTACGAGCTTTCACCGAAGACGGTGGACAAGTACGTGAAGGAGATGGCCATGAGCAATTTGTATCCGGTGGACTTCTGCCTGAAGCGTAAGGGCGTGACCTTAGTCGAGGAAGAAGCGTTCCGGCACTACCTTAGGTGGGCGGACCTGCTCGAAGGGGGAAGGATGGTCCCGCAGTACCAGAGGGCAGAAACACCGGAGGATGTTTATCTGATTCAATGGAGGGAAACGAGATGAAGGAAAAGATGAAGTATTGGGTTTTAGGCACTGTCGGATTTTGGACAGTGATCATTCTGGCAAACTGGAGCTGGTGGGCATGACGCTGAGGGAGCTGGAGTACGCCGAAGAAAAGCGACAGCAGAAACTGTACGACGAATGGCTCGCATCCCGGCCTAAGTGCTGGAGCTGCATGGATCCAATCGAGGAAGAGTTCGCATGGGAGATCAACGGCCACACGTACTGCGAGTTCTGCGCAGAAGAGAAATTCAGAGTATTCATAGGAGATTGAAATGAGGAGGAACATCAAGACGGCGAATCGCAAGCCCACCAGGATCGGACAGCTGCTGATCGACCGCAACATTAGCCAGAGAGAACTGGCAGAGGGCATCAAATGCGATACAGTGGCCATTCATAACTGGGCATGGGGAAACACTGAACCCAGTGCGGCTTCACTGGTGAAGCTGGCCAAGTATTTTAACGTCTCGACAGACTACCTGCTGGGACTGACAGATGAACAATAAGGAGAAAGAGATGATGGATGTCAATGTAGCTAAGTCGCAGCTGTATCAGAAGAAGAATGCGCTGCGAGCTGATCTCGCCCAGAGGGGCGTCTTAAAGAGAGAGGGCAACAACTCTTTCGACCGATACAAATATTTTTCAGAAGCGCAGTACAAAGCCCTTTTTACCGAACTACTGTCCTCCCACAATCTGGAATTAAGGTCTACAGTGAGCGACTATTCCATGATTGAGGGCACGGAGAAGCAGGCCAATGGCCGACAGGTCAGGATGGAGTTCGAGCTCTGCGATGTAGAGACAGGCTTCAGTGAGGTCTCCACCGTCATCGGCGAAGGCTTCGACAAGGGTGACAAGGCCGGGTATAAGGCCATGACCGGGGCTCTTAAATACTATCTTGCCTGCACCTTCTTGGTGGCCACCGGCGACGATCCTGAGAAGGACAGCCCGGATGTGAAGATGAACACCAAGAAGATCACCGCAGCACAAAAAGCGGTCATCGAAAAGAAGTACATGGGCGAGAAGCTGCAGCAGCTGCTGGACTGGGCAAAGGTGAAAGACCTGGATGACATGACGGAAGACCAGGCGAACAAGGTGATCATGCAGATCAAGGAGAAGGAGGGCCTGAGATGATCAGTGGAAAGAGAATAGAGTTCGTGGCGGTCGCCATGGGAACTGAGGTGCTCATTTGCACCGCACCGTACTGCGCGACATTATTCCCCGGCGACCAGGTAGTGGTGGAAGACAAGGGAGAGTTCGGCACCGTCCTGATCCGGGACAGCGTGGTGATCGGGAGTGATGACTACAAGGCCATTGATACGGTTGTGATCACCCACAAGATCCTCAGCAAGGTGGACTACAGCGACATGAACTGGAACGGATACGAGGAGGAGACCGATGCCGACGGACAAGAGTAGGAGCCCTCTGACGGCGATTAGAAAAAACTGCGTGATCTGCTCCGGCGGATCATCGGAAGAGGTGAGGCTCTGCCCGATTACAGACTGCCCGCTTTACAAATTCCGCTTCGGGAAAATGCCTGAAACTGCGGAGAAGCACTTTGAAAAGCTGAAGGCGAGGAAACTGTCAAGGGAGACAACGGAAAAAACAAAGAGCGGTTCTGACCGCGCTCAGCAAGCAAAGGAGGGATGACTTATCAACAAACTGATACTTGTTGGCCGCCTGACCAAGGACCCGGAGATCAGGGTGAACAACGACCAGAAGGAAATAGCCAAGTTTACCGTGGCAGTGAACAGAAACAAGAACGAGGCTGACTTCATCCGCTGCGTGGCATTCGACAGGAAGGCAGAACTCTTGGAGAAGTATTTCAGGAAGGGCGACCGGATCGGCGTGACCGGCAGATTACAGATCGGGTCCTACACCAACCGGGAAGGCCAGACGATTCCGACAGCGGAGATCATGGTGGAGGAGATCGAGTTCCTGCAGGACAAGAGGGGGGAAGTTCCCGGTGTCGATGACAACCCCTTCTTATGATCTCTACAGTGAGCTGACACTGAAGACCGGCGAGCTGGACAAGTGCGTGAAGCAGCTGCGGAAGACCGGCACGGCCTATGCGGAAGCGGAGAGGGATTACAAGGTCCTTCTCCGTACCGAGGCCCTGAAGCTCCGGGACGAGGGCATGGCCATCGGGATGATCGACAAGGTGATCTACGGCGTTCCCAGCGTGGCGGAGATGCGATTCAAACGCGATATCGCAGAAGTGATCTACAAGGCCAACCAGGAGGCCATCAATTCGATAAAGCTGCAGATGAGATTGATAGAATCTCAGATCCAGAGGGAGTGGCAGGGATGAGCAAGAGCATCATATCAAACGACAGACAGTGCTGGATCTGCAAGACCACCAAGGACCTGCACCGGCATCATGTATATGCAGGATGCAACAGAGGGCTTTCAGAGGCGTATGGCTGCTGGGTGTATCTCTGCCCACATCATCACAACATGAGTAATGAGGGCGTCCACTTCAACCATGACCTGGACGTGATGCTGAAAAAAACCACACAGAGGAAGTGGGAGGAGATCTATGGAGACAGAGAGAAGTTCATCAGGACCTTTGGTCGTTCATACCTGTGAGATCCATGGGAAGTTCCCCGGCCTGAACGAATACACCGAAGCCTGCCGGAGGAACAAGTACGTGGGGGCCAAGATGAAGAAGGACGCACAGATCCAGGCGTCATGGTTCCTCCACTGGCTGCCGGAGATCAAGAGGCCGGTGAAGGTAAGGTTCATCTGGCAGGAGAAGGATCACCGGCGAGACCCGGACAATATCAGCTTCGCTCAGAAGTTTATCCTGGACGAGATGGTCAGGCTGAAGAAGATCCCGAACGACACGGCCAAGTGGATCCACGGTCTCTATCATGAATTCACCTACGGTGACGACTACAAGGTAACGGTAATAATGGAGGAAGAATGAGCGCTTACGAGAACATCAAGCGAGGACGGCCACGGAAAGAATATAAGGACCCGGTGCCGGATGCGCACTACTGCGATGAATGCAGGCACTTTGAATGGTCCTTGAGAACCTCAGTGAGGCTGGAGGACGGATACTGCACCAAGGGCGATATGCCATTACATACGTACCACGCCCAGAGGGCCTGCGGAGGATTTGAATATGACCCCACGCGAAAAACATATCGCTGAGATGCGACGCCTGGAAGAGGCCATCGAGAAGACCGAGTCGGAGTACCTGAAGAGGGACTACGGCAAGAAGCTGAGGAAGATGAGGCACGAGCTGAAGATCTATGACGCATATAGGAGGAAAGATGAAACAGGGAGAACGCATACTTAAATATATCGACACGCATGGATCCATCACGCCTTGGGAAGCGTTCCAGGAGCTGGGGATCACCAAGTTAGCGACCCGGATCAGCGAGCTCCGAAAGGACGGGGAGAAGATCGAGAAGAGATATGTCAGCGGCATCAACCGTTTCGGCGAAAAGATCACTTACATGGAGTACAGGAGATGAGCGAAGAATTTAACAACTTCATCTTTTACAAGGAATGGCTTAATCAGATCCGGCTGTTGGCGTGCAGCGGAGACTTTGAGGATATTACAACCCTCTGTGACGGCCTTGAGACCTTCCTGAATGGCGAAGACACAGCCGACATGACGCCCATGGCCACCCTCGTGTATAACCAGATGACCGCTCAGATCGCGAGAGATAAGGGGACATACAAGGAAGTCCAGCAGGCGAGATCTGACGCAGGGAAAAAGGGAGCCGAAGCAAGGTGGAACAAAGCTAAGCAAAACGAAGCAAACGATGGCAAAGCTATGGCAAATGATGGCAAACGATGGCAAACGATGGCAAACGATGGCCTTAATGAAGAGGAAGATGTAGAGGATGATGTATCACCTAAAGGTGATGTATGTATTGTTAGCGCGGAGCCCTTGATCGGGCTTCCGCTCAACGACGGCAGCGAGCATCCAGTGACCGAAGAAGACATCCGGGAATACTCGCAGCTCTATCCTGCAGTGGATGTGATGCAGCAGCTTCGCAACATGAGGGGATGGCTGCTCTCCAATCCTTCCAGGCGGAAGACCAAGAAGGGGATCCGAGCGTTCATCACCACATGGCTCTCCAAGGAGCAGGATAAACCCACGGCCAGATCCGGAACAACCACGCGAAAGATGACGGCGGAAGAAATACTCGCCATACCTGCGATCAATCCATGGAGGACCGCAACATGACAGAGTTTGAAGCCAACAGACTGATCACCATGATCATCTACAACTTCTCCCAGTTCCTTCCGGCTGATCCGAAGGGAGCAGCACTGAAGAAGGGCACATGGATGGCTGAGCTCATAAAGTACGACGCAGCCAGGGCAGAGGATGCGGTCAGAACACTGATCACGACCTGCCACTTTCCTCCGCAGATCGCAGACTTCCGGGACGCAATCGGAGTGGGCGGAGAATACACGAGGGAAGATCAGCAGGCACGGCTTCCGGGACCGACCTTCGGCACTCCGGAGGGCTACAGGGCTATGTACACGGCCGACCCGGAGCACGTCAATGCCGTAATGGAGAAGCTGATGAGGGAACTATGATACTTGAGGCTATGTTTTGGATGGCGATCCTGCTGGTGGGCATCATGGCACTGATGCTGCTGGTCATCATCGCCGGGATGATATGGAGAGGGCTGCATGAAAGTGTTAGCGATACTGATGATCCTGCTGGGTCTGTGGATGATCCGGAAGGGACTAAAGACAAAGGAGCTGAAGATGAGGATACAGAGACTGAAGGACGGAGTGCTGTGGATCGCAGCGGCGAATGACGAGGAAGTGAAGACGGTCATTATCTCCGCAGGGACATGGCACGGGACATACACGAAAGAGAAGAATGTAAGGCAGTGTGACCCGGATAAAAACACCGAGTGCAGAAAAACCAGCTGCTTTATCAACGGCGGAGAGTGCCACATGACAGAGAAGAAGGAGTGCTGGGATGAGACTGATTGATGCTGACGAACTGAAGAGGGTTGTTCTAAGGGCTTTCCCACCTGTGGCATACGACCAAGCATTGTTGGTCGGGAGAATCATCGACAGGATGCCCACCATCGACCCGGTGAAGCACGGACTGTGGATAGAACATAAAGGCGGTGATGATTACATAGGCTACCCAATTTATGAATGTTCCGAGTGCGGTTATGATGCAGGGGAAACGGCAACAAACTACTGCCCGAACTGCGGTGCACTTATGCGAGAGGACGGTGAAGAGGGATGAGCAGACTTGACCACGACCGAGAAGACATTATCAGAATCTTGTACTCTATTCTTGACTACGCAAGACTCGGATATGAGATAAGCACGTCCAACAGTTGCAATGATTGCACTAAGAAAAACTGTGAGTACAGACCTAAACCGGGGCAGAATGTCAGATGGAGATGCCCTTTGTGGAGAGGAGAAGAGGGATGGCAGAGTACATAATGCTGAAAGAGTTCGCAAACGCTCCTGTCACGGTGCAAGAGTTGGTGCGGTGCAAGGACTGCCTATATTGGCAACAGAACACGGTGCGTCAGAACAGTAACGATGCAGGATGGTGGAATGAGGCACTCTGCGAAAGGCACACGATATACGGCAACGAGCCGCATGAAGCGTGGACATCTGCCGACTGGTTCTGCGCTGATGGAGAGAGGAGAGAAGGATGAAAGTAGTTGAACGCAAGCCCGTACCAATCTACGAAGTAACTTGTTTTGAGTGCCAATCAAAAATTGAGTATAAGGCATCAGACGTTAGATATTGCCATATCACATGTCCTGTATGTGGTACGTTATTATGGGCGATGACAATAAATCCTGTAAGAATGGAAGGAGAAAACGATGAGACTGATTGATGCGGACGCACTGATTAAATATTGTGATATAAATTGGATTCCGCTGAATGTCGATGCGGTAAATGCTCAACCCACCATCGACCCGGTGAAATGGATTCCTGTGACCGAGCGGTTGCCGGAAGAGGGAAAACAAGTGCTGGTATGTGATGACGGTGGTTTCATTTATACCGCAGAGGGCGAAACGCGCTCCGACGGGGAATGGCAATGGTATGAGTCGGTGGAGTATCGACCTATGGACGATGTGGTGGCATGGATGCCGCTCCCTGAGCCGTGGAAAGGAGAAGAGGGATGAAAAACATCATGTGTCTGTTTGGCAACCACGTTTATTCACAAGCGTCAGCCGAGGTAAATGCCGTAGATGAGAGGAATGGATATTTAATCTGCCGTGTAAGAAATTGTTGTTTTCGTTGTGGGAAACCATATGAGGACATTATATGTATTCCAATTCCAAAATGGCTTTGCAAAAAGAAGGAAGGTGAAGAGGGTGAGTAAATCTATGTACGCACAAGGCAGGCGAATTGAAACCATTTCGGATTTCGATCAGTGCGAAAGCCTCTGGTACAAGTGGAACGGAAGAACCACGCATAGATCGGTGCTTATCTCCTTGCAGTACAGAACCTTATTAAACAGCATCATAGCAGGACGAATCTATGTTGCAGAAAGGAGAACCGATGAATGATTTGATCAGCAGACAGGCGGCGATTGAAGCCGTTGGTTATTATAGCTTGCATAGTGGCGATAAATTGCTGTTCGCAGACAAGCCGTTAAAAGAACTGCCGACCATTGATCCCGTGAAGCATGGGAAGCGGGACACGGAAGCGTATATGGCTATAATAATCAATCTGCTTGAGAACATTGATAGCATAATCGAGGAACACGAAAGAATCGGCTATGAAAAAGGATTCAGAGATGGGCTTGCAGAAGCAGAAACGAGAGGGGAATGATGGATTTTACGAACGCAAAAATAAGCACTGGAGAAGAGCAAAGAAAAGAAACAGTAAAGGAAGCGAAAATGACCGAGGAAGAAACGAACGCATTAAACGACCTCTATGCGAGAGCATTAGACCCGGAGTGGCAGAGAGCGCACAGGGCGATGGGATTTGCGTCACCGATTGCCGATCTGTACGACGCGCTGGAAGAGCTGGCGAAGGAAAGGAGCGAGGAAGATGGGACTGATAGACCTTGACAAATTTTTGCGTGAGAACTGCATCGACCGAATGGAAGGCAAATCCTGCGAGGAGTGCAAGCACCACGTCCTTGAGGTCAGTTGCGAACGCTTGATGGAACAGCCCACCATCGACCCGGTGAAGAGGGGAAGGTGGGGACACCTTGCACTTGACGATAAACGCCTGTGGGCAAGTACGCCGATACGCTACTATGACCACGTTCAATGCTCCTGCTGTGGGAAGGTCTTTCCGAAGATGTTTGAAGAATTGCCCTATTGCGGAGTCTGCGGTTCACGAATGGACGGTGAAGAGGAATGAGAGAGGTTAGGTTGATTGAAATTGGCGAATTGAAAGAGTGGATAGAGGGATGGTTCAAGATGAACAAATACTACCATCCATACGCCACGAGCAACAATATCCCGATTCCCGAACTATATGACATACTTGAGAAGATGCCCACCATCGACCCGGTGAAGACGATGTGGATAGATGTTAACGACCGATTGCCCAATACGAAGGAGACCGGAATGGATAAAATCATAGGACTGGCAAAGCGGGAATATGAAAGGATTAAGGAGCTTAGGACACAACTGCATTTATCTCAGGACTATGTTGCAAAGTATTTAGGGATAAACAGATCAACCTATACTCAAATGGAAAACGGCAATCGTAAAGTGCTGGCAGATGAAGTGGCAAAGTTAAGCGAATTATTTGGTGTTACAACTGATAGTTTGCTAAACAATACAGAATTGAGCCAGCCAGCCACAATGTTTGCAAGGAGCTTTAAAAAGCTTGATGAAAGAGATCAGGCGGAAATCATGAATCTTATTAGATTTAAGGAGCAGATTAACAAGAAATGAACTCACAGCAATCCTTGTTGCAGTCAAAGGGATGTATGAGTGGAGAGGAGAAGAGGATGAGTGGAGAGGAGAAGAGGATGAGTGAGCAAGAGATTCAAGACCATGTGCGAAAATGCCCGTACTTCGGAAGCCCAAAGACTATAGACAGTATGAGTTATTGCAAACTTGAGTTTCATTACAGAGCGATATGCCCATCTCCGAAGTGTTTATGCGCAAAGAAATTTGGGTGGAGAGGAGAAGAGGAGAATGGACAGGAAATGCAATAACTGCATCCATTTCCAGTACGGAGACGTGCCGAAGAAGATCTATGATTCCGTCGTCTATAACAAACCAAACGGTGCGTGCATGAAAATGTTCCCCAGAGGGTATGTCGGAAGGAAGCCTCCGCATTACTGCCACGACAACAAAATGGCCTGCTTCCAGTTCGAACCAAGAGAACAGATGACGATTTTCGAAATCGGGAGAGGACAATGACCATAGATGAACTCAAAAACTACAGAAAGCTGTCCTTCTCAATCCGATACTGGAAGAGGGAGTACGAAGATCTGACGAAGGCATCATACACCAAGTCTCCGCAGCTCACCGGGCTGCCGACTTCCGGAGAGCTGTCAGATCCGACCAGCGAGAGAGCCATGAAGGAGCTGAAGATGCTGTCGCGGATCCAGCGGATGATCGCAGAGCAGGAAGAGGAGACAGAGCGGATCATGGAGTGGATAGAGACCATCGAGGACCCGATAATCAAGGTGATCATGCACGCGAGGTATATCAAGGCGAAGTCATGGGCAGCAGTGGCTATGGCCGTGGGCGGCAACAACACGCCGGATGGGATAAGGATGATGCACAACAGATACTTGTTCGCTTTGTTCGATAAAAAAAATTAGAATGGTACAATAGACAAGGTCTATTGAGAAGTGCGAGGGCACAAAGTAATGGGTTCCGCACCTCATCGGCCATCCATCATCCCTTTTTCTCATTTTCTCCTTCGGAGCCCCTACGGGGGCTCCACTTTTTGTGAGGTAGCTATGACAAATTGTGCTAATAAAGGCGTGATCGTACAGTACACCACGCCGACTATACTTATAAACTTCCCGACCATCGACACTTCCACCATCACTGAGGCGTACTTAGTATTCAAGACCGCCGGAGCGACGGTGCTGGAGAAAGACTTAGCAGCAGCCACGGTGGAGGAAAAGAAGGTCTCCTGGCGGCTGAGTCAGATCGAGACCGGGAAGTTCACACTGAACACGACCGTGGAGATCTACTGCGACTGGAAGCTCAGTGACGGCACCAGAGGCCGCAGCCTGAAGGCAGACTATTGGATCGTGGAGACGGGCAAAGCAGAGGTGATCTGATGGACCATATCGTAGTAATCGAAGGCGAGATCAGTCTCAGTCATTCTATCGCCGGAGAGATCGAGCTGACCACGCAGATAGAAGGGGAGATCGAGAAGGTCTTTTACGTGGACGCCTCCAGGGAGGTCTACGAAGGGGACTACGTCGTCACGCCTCTGGTACACAACGAGGTGGTCCTTGAGACCAACGGGAAGTACATGGAGGACGATGTGACGGTCCTGAAGGTACCGTATTTGGAAACAGCGAACATTAGCGGTGGGAATACCGCATGGATAGGAGAGAATATCTAATGGCAAACCAGTATATCAACAAAGTCATCTACGGCGGATCCACCCTGATCGACCTGACCAGCGATACCGCCACAGCAGCAGACGTCGCATCCGGCAAGTATTTCCACCTGAAGAGTGGCGAGCGTGTCCAGGGCACATCGACGAAGGACGCTGACACCAGTGACGCCAACGCATCGGCAAGTGAGATCCTGTTCGGGCAGACGGCCTACGTGAACGGTGTAAAGATCACCGGCTCCATGCCGAACAACGGCGGAAACGATGTCACGGTCACCACGAAGGCAGGCACCACCATCCCGGCAGGATTTTACGACGGCTCCGGCACGGCTGCCATCGACTCCACATCGGCCACCAACCTGATCGCCGACAACGTCCGCCAGGGCGTGACCATCCTGGGTGTGACCGGATCAATGAGCGGATCAGAAGACGTCCATGCGCAGTCCAAGACTGTGACGCCTTCCACGACCCAGCAGACGGTCACTCCTGACAGCCCGACCTACAACTATCTTACATCCGTAACGGTGAACGCGATCTCCTACGTGGAAACCGACAACGCTGCCGGAGGGAAGACCGCCACCATCGCAGGCGTCTAAGGAGGTCTTAATGGCAACTAATCCATATGTGAACAAGGTCATCTTCGGGTCCGCGACCTTGGTGGACCTGACCGGCACGACCGCCACGGCAGACAAGATCCTGACCGGCTATGGTGCGTATGGTGCGGACGGAGCCTGGATGGACGGCACGATTAGTGACGGCGACAACATCGGCTACGGGCTAACTGACAGAACACTTGCGATAGTAGGTGTTGGGCAAGTTGATTATGCGGAGATTTAAGGAGTACTTATGAGTTACACACCAACTAACTGGACAACTGGTGACACGATAACAGCGACTAAGCTAAACAAGATGGAGCAAGGCATCGCCAATGCGGGTTCAGCAATGATTCTTACCATATCGAGCAATACGCTTAACAAGACCTTTGCTGAGATATACGAGGCACTTCACAACGGTACGCCTTGCTACATCCAGTACGACTTCAATTACACGGCAGACATTGACAACGAGTACAATACGATAAGCGTTTTGGCTCAAGTCACCCAAGCGTATAAATACTCAGATGCCTATCGAGTGTTTGCATCTTATGCGTCTGCCGCTTACTTTTCGGCTCAAAGCACAACACTGTCCACGCCAAGCGTAATGGTTTTTCAAGCGACCAATGCTTCCAGTTACCCGACATTTATGAAAGTGGTGAATGTGACTGTGGGTAGTACCCAAGTTGGGCCAAACATTTTCTAACGATGGTCTACTTAGTCTACGGCCCACCGTGCGGTGGAAAAACAACCTATATCAGTGAGCGGATGGGTGACGGCGATATCGTCTGCGATGTGGACTTGATCTATGCGGCTATCAGCGGGAGAGATGCCCACGATGCCGACCTGTGGGTACACGAAACTGCGCTGAAGCTGAAAGACCAACTGCTCGACATTATCCGTGATCGTGACGGTGGATGGCGTGATGCTTATGTTGTTTCCATCGCCAACACGGACGAAAAGGTCAAGCAAGATGCCGAACGCATTAACGCAGACAAATGCATCTACATTGATACACCGATGGATGTGTGTTTGGAGAGGGCTGTAGATAGACCGCCGTACTTCTCACTACTGATACACGAATGGTTTGAAGCGAGGAACTTATGAGCAACGTAGTGATTGATAAACAAAAGATAGACATCCTTGCCAACGCTATTGCCGACAAAAGCGGCGAGTCCGTCACAATGACATTGGACGAGATGGTGAGTGCGGTTGACAGCATTGACACAAGTGGAGGAGAGCCGAACCTGCAAGCCAAGACATACACCGTAGACAGCGCAGGAACGGAGACCATCACAGCCGATGCAGGATATGACGGTCTGTCAGAGGTTGAGGTAAGTGTGCCGAGTGCAACAGCAGGAACGCCAACCGCAACAAAGGGGAGTGTCAGCAATCACAGTGTATCGGTTACTCCGAGCGTAACAAACACAACGGGATACATCACGGGTTCGACGATAAACGGCACAGCGGTTACTGTATCAGCTAGTGAACTTGTCAGCGGAAGCGAAACCAAGACCGCCAACGGGACGTATAATGTAACCAACCTCGCCGAGATAGTTGTGGATGTGCAAGGTGGTGGCGCGGCAATCACAGTCACCGATACCACGGACACCCACGGCGGCATCATCCGTGAGATAACTGCGGTGAACATTTCTGATACCACGGCGGTGGCAAGCGATGTCGCAAGCGGCAAGTACTTCTATACTTCCGCAGGCGTGAAGACCGAAGGCACGGCAAGCGGCGGCGGTGGTCTTGAATATGAAGAGGGGACGTGGACACCAACAGAAGATATTGCAAGGCCTACCATAAGTTTTGCAAATATTCATACAGCAAGACCGGTTTCTATAATTTTTGCAGACATAAACAATGCCCCGCTTGAAGGATACAATCATGCTTGGATATTCAGTAGCTTTATAGATAGCGTCGGGGCAGGAGTCAAAGTAAATGTAAGCGGGAATACACATTATTACGCACGCGTTACGGGTTGGTATCTAAGTACTGGAGCAACATCTGCAAGTGTTGCAAATTATAACATTACAAATACAACAGATTCATCGGGAACTGGCGGGATGGGATATTGGGCTACAACGGCTGGGTTTATTCCGGGTTCTGGTTCAACATCTCGCTATTGGAAGTCAGGCCGCACCTACAAATGGATAGCAGTATGGGCACCGACGACATAAGGAGAGTAATATGCCACAGTACATAAGCAAGTTAATACTCAACGGCGTAACGCAAATGGATGTCACACAGGACACGGTGGCGGCTAACAATCTCCTGAACGGATACACAGCCACGAAGAACGATGGCTCTCCTGTGGTGGGGGCTTATGTTCCTGTATCACCCACGTTACAGACCGTCACTAAATCCTACACGCCCACCGAATCAGCGCAGACCGAAACCATCACGGCAGGAAGCGGCTATGACGGAATCGAAGAAGTAGATGTGACGGTCAACGCCATCTCTTCAACCTATGTAGGAAGCGGCGTGGCAAGGAACGACAGCACCAACCTCACGGCAAGCGGAGCAACTGTCACAGCACCCGCTGGATACTACGCCTCTGTGGCAACCAAGACCGTGTCGAGCGGCAGTGCATCCCCAGCATCGAGCATCAGCGGAACGAGCGCAACGGTAAGCACTGGCACGAACACACTGACTCTGAGCAAGACGGTGAGCAACACACCGCAAGTATCAGCAGGTTATGTCAGCGCAGGAACGGCAGGAAACACCAACGTGAGCCTGACTGCTAATGTTACTACCAAGGGAGCGACCACCTACCATCCGTCCGCATCACAGCAGACCATCGCAAGCGGAACGTACCTCACAGGCACTCAGACCATCAATGCCGTGACCACCGCCAATTTGACAGCCGAAAACATCAAGAATGGCGTGACTGTGACCGTGGGCGACTCGTCTGATCCCGACTGCGTCACATCTGTGACAGGAACGTACTCAGGCGGCGGCACGAGCAAGAACGTTCAGGCATACTTCGGACGAGCGCAGAGAACGGCAAACTCCTACGGAGCAACTACCCTGACAATCACCGTGGCAAAGACAGGAACGTACAACGTCTACTGGACGGCTTGGCGTGGTTCTTCTTCAGGCACGATGGGCACAAATCTTTATAGGAACGGTACCGCCGGAACGAATCAGCAAACTTGGACTGGAACGTACGGACAAAATATCACGTTGACGAATCAATCATACACGAAGGACGATGTGTTGACACTGTATGCAACAAGCGGAAGCAACAGCAGAAGCATCTATGTGGCGAACCTGATCATCGAAGAACAATGAAGCCTTACGCTGAGACTTTTTACAAATCAAAGCAGTGGCAGAAGGTGCGAGACCTCTGCATCCGCAAAGCCGGAGGGCTCTGCGAGAGGTGTGCAAAGGACGGCATAGTCAAAGCAGCCGTAGTGGCACACCATAAGAAGCCAATAAACAGAAGCAACATCAACGATCCCAGCATCACCCTGAACTTAGATAACCTTCAGGCGTTGTGCTGGGATTGTCATGCTGCTGTGCATCACCCGACAGGGAAGAGATACAAGATTGACAAGGACGGAAGAGTGTGCGGCTTGAGATAACGACTCACATAGGATGCCCAGTAAACTGCATGGACTGTCCGCAGGAACTACTGAGGACAAGATACAAAGGCAAGAAGGACCTCAGCTTCGAGGACTACAAGAGGGCGATAAATAAAGTGCCCAGGGAAGCAAGGATAGACTTCTCTGGGATGTGCGAGCCGTTCTGTAATAAGAGCTGCACGGACATGATCCTGTACGCACATGAGCAGGGGCATCCATTAGCACTGTACACCACATTGCAGGGCTCGACCATGGAGGACTACGAAAGACTCCGGGGGATACCGTTTGAAGTGGTGACCATTCACCTGCCGGATCAGGAAGGCCGGTCGCACTTCAACATCACAGAGGAATACCTGGAATGCCTGGCGAACTGGAACTGCAATAACTACTCAGTCCACGGAGTGATGGACGACAGAGTCAGGCCATACCTTAGATCACGCAACCTGATCACATTCATGCACGATAGAGCAGGGAACGTGGAGTGCAGGCAGCACCGGGACATCGGAACAGAGCGGCATCTGAGGTGCATGACATCAGGCAGGTCGATGGACCACAACGTATTGTTACCTGACGGAACAGTGCTGATGTGCTGCATGGACTACGGCATGACAGGAGTCTTCGGGAATCTATTCACACAAAGCTACGAGGAAGTGCTGCACTCTGAAGCAGCAGAGCAAATGAGGGGAACGCTGATCAAGGGGGAATCATTATGCAGGCACTGTGCAAATGCGATATAAGCATCATCATCCCGGTATATAACTTAGAGCACTACATCGGGAGAATGATAGACAGCCTGAAGGAACAGGAGCTGGGAGATTACACAGCAGAGATCATCTTCGTGCTGAACAACTGCACCGACAGGTCAGAGGAGATCATAAGGGCAGCAGGCATCGGAGATATTTTGTACTGCGAGGAGCAGGGCTGCGGATGTGCAAGGAACGTGGGCTTCGATCACTCACACGGCGAGTACATCTGGTTCATGGATGGAGACGATTGGCTGACCAGCAACACAGCAGTGAAGTATGTGCTGGACCACGCGGACGGCAGGAGCATCATGAGGATCCCGTTCAACAGTGACACTTACCACTCAGGGTACTTCGCCATGGTGTGGCAGTACGTGTTCAAGCGCGAGCTGATCAATGGCATCAGGTTCAGGAAGGCCCAGCCGGCGGAGGATGACGACTTCACTCGCAAGGTATTGGACAAGGCTGGCTACCAGGCCGCTCTTTATACGTACGTGCCGGCCATAGACAAACCACTCTACTACTACAACTACATGAGAGCCGGGTCGAATATGTGGCGGTACGCGAGAGGCGAGGACTTGAACGCATAGGGGCCCCCCGGCGGCGGCTGCGTAGCGCACCCCCCGGAAGACT
>Ga0310690_10002139_pt1 | contig 32930 bp, 26 predicted proteins | sample AusTroGonzalo_MG_2_FD_207661 | JGI IMG/M metagenome (GOLD analysis project Ga0310690, IMG submission 207661) | Bovine rumen microbial communities from tropical cattle in Woodstock, Queensland, Australia - Gonzalo_04 (v2) (version 2) | ecosystem: Host-associated > Mammals > Digestive system >...
AGTTCGCGAACCCGCACAATGAGGGCGACGAAAGTGCCTGCGCTGGCGGTCATTCCCAAGCCGTTGACCGACATCAGAAAACCGCCCTCGCGACCGCCGAGTTGCAGCGGCATAAAGAAAAGCATATTGGCGAAAAGCGAGGTGAAGGCGAGGATGAGAATGCACTGGATGAAGTTCACCGAGGGCATCAGAATGAGCAGCACGAAGAAGATTTCAAGGGCTCCTCCGATGCGGCACAGCAGTTCCAGAAGCACCGCCGCCACGAAAGTTTTGGGATTCTGACGATGCAGGGCGGCAATCTGCCGGTCGATGGTGTCCAATTCTTCGCGATGCCTTTCCACAAAGGGCTGCGCCCACTTTTTCACGATGGGAATATGGCGCAAAACCGTCATCACCCTGACGGCGAGGCCTTTTCGATAGCCTGCGATGAAAAACCATAGTCCGAGCAGGCAGAACGCGCCGACAAGCGTGAGCATCGTTCCCATAAAAACATTGACGGGCTGCGTGAGGATATAGAGGAAAATCGACAGCAGCCAATACCAGAAATGGCTGAAAATATGGGTCATCGCATAGAGAATGACCGACGACGAGGCTCGCTCGGTACCGATTTTCGGGGCAAGTTCCATCACGCGATAGGGTTCGCCGCCCATCAGTCCGCCCGGTGTCGCATAGTTCAAGGCGAAGCCGCTGACGGTGATTTTATACAGCCACCAAAAAGAAAACGGCGGCTTTTCATCGCTCTGACTGCGGATGATGACGTACCACGAAGTCGCATTGAGCACGTAGAGCAGACTCCACAGTGCCACGACCGCGAAGAACCAATAGCCTGCGTGCTTCAGACCGCGCCACACCTCGTCGAAGTCGAGTTGCGTCACCATCACCGCCAGCACCAACAGGCCGAAGATGAAAAATCCGTTTTGATATTTTTTCTTCATTTGGGAACGGCAAAGCGCACTTTTTCGCCGTCGTCGCGACGCTCGTGGAACAATTTCGGCAGCGGATTGGCCAGGGGAGCATCGTAGTTTCGACGATTCCGACAAATGTCGATGGCCATATAAACCGCCTGACGGAAAGAATTTTCATCGGCTACGCCCTTGCCGGCATTCGTGTGGCAGGTCGTGTCCATCGGCATCGTGCAGGGAACGGGCAACCCGGCCACGCAAACGATGCTGTCCGACGACGACAGGGCGCGGAAAGGAATCGTGCCTTGGTCGTGATACATCGCCAAAATGCCATCGAAGGCCAGATAATTGTCGGAACCAAAGAAACTGCCTGCCGGATACGGGCCGAAAACCTGCTTTCCTTTTCCGACTAATTCGTCGATGGCCGGACGGATGATTTCAGCCTCTTCCACGCCGTCGGCGTTGGGGTTCAGCGCAAGCACCGCCACACGCGGATTGCTGATACGTAGGTCGCGTTTCAGCAGGTCGAACAACTGCTCGGCCTTATTGCAGACGCGCTCTTTCGTCACCTTTGAAACGGCGTCTTTCATCGCCGAATCGGTACTCAATAATGCCACGCGAAGGTTCTCGTCCATCATCACGACGAGGCCTTGCCGCTTCACCTCGCTATTCTGGGCGACGGGAGCCAGCACGAGCGCGTCAAAACGACCTTCTTTCTGGTCTTCGATGGCCTTTTTCAAGGCTTTTCCACCTGCTGCGGTAGCCTCTTCCGTCGGCACGCCGAGTTCCACCTTCACTTCTTCGTCGAAACAAGTCAGCAAGTTCAATTTTCCGTCGCGGATGTCGTCGGCGGAAGAGATGATGCTGAAGGTCGTTTCAATACCCAAAGCCTTGCGGTGATAGGCCGCCACCTTGGGCGAACCGTAGATGACGGGCGTGCATAATTCCAGCATTTCGGGAGCCGAGAATGCCTTGAAAATCAGTTCATATCCGATACCGTTTGTATCGCCGTGCGTAAGCGCTACGCGAATTTTCTTTTCGTCCATATTTTTTATAATTAACAATTTACAATTTACAATTATGATTTCTCACTTCACACTCCACACTCCTCACTCCTCACTCCTCACTTCACACTCCACACTTCACACTCCTCGTATTCAACAATCCACAGGCAGCGAAAATATCCTCGCCACGCGATGCGCGAATCGTCGTGAAACAGCCGTGCTGCGTGAGGTAGTCGCGCAGTCGGAGCATCGTTGCATCGTCGGTGCCGCGCAGGGGAACATCCGGAATCTGGTGGAAGCGGATGAGGTTGATGCGGCAGTCGAGCCCTTGCAGCAGTTTGATGACGGCTCTGGCGTGCGCCAGCGTGTCGTTGACGCCCTCGAAAACGATGTATTCAAACGACAGGCGACGCTGATGGGAGAAGTCGTAGCCACGCAACAGTTCCACTGTCTCGGCAATCGGCATCGCACGCTCGGCAGGCATCAGTTCGGCTCGCTGTTCTGGCAGCGGCGAGTGCAGGCTGATGGCCACGTGGCAGTCGCTTTCGTCGAGCAGTCGCTGGAGTTTTCCGCGAATGCCTACCGTGCTCACCGTGATACGCCTCGGACTCCACGCCCAACCCCAGTCGGCAGTCAGGATTTCGATGGCTTTCAGCACCGCATCGAGGTTGTCCAACGGTTCGCCCTGCCCCATAAACACGATGTTCGTCAGTTGTTCGGCTTCAGGCAGCGCGTAGATTTGGTTCAGGATGTCGGCCACCGTCAGATGACCCTCGAAACCCTGTTTTCCCGTCTGACAGAAAAGGCAGTTCATCTTGCAGCCCACCTGACACGACACGCACAGCGTAGCGCGGTCGCCGTCGGGGATGAAGACGGTTTCAACGTGCTTGGGTGACGAGGTTTCAGTGGTGACGGGAAAGAGGTATTTCACCGTTCCATCAGCACTGCGCTGACAATCGGCAGGTTCCATCCGCCCCACCTCGCACACGGCCTTCAACCGCTCCCGATTCTGCTTCGAGAGGTTCGTCATCTCGTCGATGTCGGCGACGCGCTTCCCATAGAGCCACTGCGCCATCTGACCGCCCGTGAAGGCAGGCATTCCCAGTTCCACAGCCATCGCCCGAAGTTCGGACAAAGTCATACCTATGAGGCGTTTTTTTGCGTCGTTCATCGTTTTTCGACCGATTTTGCACTTTTCGACTTGCAAAGTTACAAATTTTTCGCCTCATTTTATCAAACTTCGACTTTTTTTTATAAATTTGCGCTCAAATAGCCATTTACAATCGAAATAATGCTAATAATTATGAGAAAAATCGACTATATTTCATTGGAATCCAACGGACTGCCATCGACGCAGGAATTGCTGGAAATCGCGCAAAAAACAACGGGAGAATTCGTGTTGCTCAACCTAAAACCGACGGTTGTCGAAATGGGCGACGGTGCCGTTCCGCGACTGCTTCGGGCAGCCGAGGAAACCGACGCAGCGATGGTTTACAGCGACTATCTGGCCGTGAAGGAGGGCGAGACCGAGCGCCATCCCGTCATCGATTATCAGGAGGGTTCGCTGCGCGACGATTTCGATTTCGGACAGGTGGTGCTGATTCGTGCCGATTTATTGAAAGATTGGGCGAAGGAGGATGCTGCGGACGAAAATCGGCAGTTCAAGTTCGCTGCGTGGTACGATTTGCGGCTGTTTTTAAGCCGACGCGGACTGCTTTTCCACCTGAATGAAACCCTTTACACGACCGTAGAAGAGGACACGCGCAAGAGTGGCGAAAAGCAGTTTGACTATGTCAATCCGCGCAATCGAGAGGTGCAAATCGAGATGGAACGCGCCTGCACGGAGCATCTGCGGCAGTTGGACGCGCTCATCGACACGACTTCTTACGGCGAAATCGCCTTCAACGAGCAGGATTTCATCGTCGAGGCATCGGTTGTCATCCCCGTTTTCAACCGTGCAAAAACCGTCGCCGATGCCGTGAAAAGTGCCCTTTCGCAAGAAACGAAGTTTCCCTACAACGTCATCGTCGTCGATAACCATTCCACCGACGGAACTGCTGAAATTCTCGCGGAATTGGCGCAAAGACACGATAATCTCGTCGTCCTCAACCCGAAACGGCGCGATTTGGGCATTGGCGGATGCTGGAATATGGCGATTAACTACGCGAATTGCGGTCGATTCGCCGTGCAACTCGACAGCGACGACCTCTATTCCTCGCCGCAGACGCTTCAGAAAGTCGTCGAAGCCTTCTACGAACAGTGTGCCGCGATGATTGTCGGCAGTTATCGGATGTGTAATTTCCAGTTGGAAACGCTACCGCCGGGCATCATCGACCACCGCGAATGGACCGACGAAAACGGACCAAACAACGCATTGAGAATCAACGGTTTAGGTGCGCCGAGAGCCTTTTTCACACCACTCGCCCGACAAATTCAATTCCCGAACACGTCCTACGGCGAGGACTACGCGATGGGACTGGCGTTCAGCCGTCGGTGGCGCATCGGTCGCATCTACGACGAACTCTATCTCTGCCGTCGTTGGGAAGGCAACAGCGATGCCGCCCTGCCAATCGAAAAAGTGAACGCGAACAACCTCTACAAAGACCGTCTGCGCACGATGGAACTGATGGCGCGACGGAAAATGAACAAATAGGATGGAAATCAAAGAGTTTTTCAACGGACAACTGGCGCAATGGCCTGAAGCGAGACAACGCTACGAGGATTTGGCGAAGGTGCAGACGCGCGACTTGCAGTCGGGCGAAACCACGCTACGCGTGCAGTGGAATCCCGCTCGGATGGTATCGACAGGCGCGAAAATCGACGCGAAAAGCCTTGAAAAACGACCGTGTTTCCTTTGTTCGGAGAATCGTCCGCAAGTGCAGTTTTCCGAACCGTTTGAGGATGCCACCAATGGCGACCGATACGAATTGCTCGTCAATCCGTTTCCGATTCTGCCGATGCACTTCACCGTGCCGCTGAACGAACACGAACCGCAGCGAATCGACGGCCATTACACGATGATTCACCAACTGACGATGAAATTTCCCGACTTGACCGTGTTCTACAACGGCCCTCGCTGCGGTGCTTCTGCGCCCGACCATCTGCATTTGCAGGCAGGAACAGGCGACCTGCTTCCCTTGCGACAACATTGGAGCAGTTTGCAAAACCAACTGAAAACCGTTTTCGCGCTGAACGACGACGATTCGGTGGCCTTGCTGCGCGATTTCGTCGTGCCAGCCTTCGTGATTCGCAGTAAAAATGCCGAAAACGACCGCCAACTGTTTGAAAAACTCTATCACCAATTATCAATTATCAATTATCAATTGTCAATTATCCGTGACGAGCCGATGATGAACATTGTGGCGTGGCGCGAGGGCGACACGGCGGTTTCCGTCGTTTTTCCGCGCCGAAAACACCGTCCCGACTGCTATTTTGCCGAGGGCGACGACCAGATGCTCGTCAGTCCGGGTGCGCTCGACGTGGCAGGCCTCATCATCACGCCGCGACAGCACGATTTCGAGCAAATCACTGCCGAAAAAGCCGAGAAAATCTTGCAAGAATGTGCCATTGACGAGGTTTTGGCGCAAGAAATAGCCGAAAAAATCGTGCTCGACAATGTTTCGGCAGAAAAACGCGATGGCAAGGCTCAAAATTCCACCCCGACCGTCACCGTCGGCATCGTCAGCACACAGGAAATCAAATTTTCGCTGAACGGAGCATATTCCGTCGATGGAATCGAGGTCGAGGGCGCACAGGTCGCGACGATGGTCGAAAAGGGCATTTTCTGGAACGAAACGACGCATAACAAATTGATTTTCAAACCTTTATCCGACGACTCGTCCTTCACGATTGAGGATGTCACCATCGGCGTCGATTTCCATTGGAATCGCAAGGAAAACCAGACTTTCCGAGGAACGCTTTGGCTTATAATAAACGACGGTAAGATATTGGTTATCAATGAATTATCTGTAGAACAATATCTCGAAAGCGTCATTTCGAGTGAGATGAGCGCCACTTCGTCGCTCGAACTGCTCAAAGCCCACGCCGTCATTTCGCGCTCGTGGCTTTTGGCGCAAATCGAGGGAAAAAAGATGATTTCCGAGGCTGAAAATTCGAAAGAATCAATTCAAAATTTAAAATTCAAAATTCAAAATTCATCCCTCATCCGCTGGTACGACCGGGAAGACCACGCGCTGTTCGATGTCTGCGCCGACGACCATTGCCAACGCTATCAGGGCATCACGCGCATCACCAATCCGCTTGTCGCCGAGGCTGTCAGAGCCACAAGTGGCCAAATTCTCACCTATTCATCACCCGAAAACCTCACCAGTTGGGGGAATCAAAAGGGGCTCTCATCCATCTGCGACACCCGTTTCTCGAAATGTTGCGGCGGTCGCACCGAGGAGTTCCAATATTGTTGGGAAGACACCGTCAAGCCCTATCTCACGTCGGTGGAATGTCCGTATTGCCACACGCAGGACGCTGCGCTCATCCGTCAGGTCTTGAACGACTACGACCAAGAAACGCCCGATTTCTACGAGTGGACGGAAACCATCGACAGCGACCAAATCGCTCAATGGCTGCGCACGAAGCACAACATCGACTTGGGCGAAATCATCGACCTGATTCCGCTTGAACGCGGCAAGAGCGGTCGCATCTGGAAACTGAAAATTGTCGGGACTGAGGGCAGTTTCACCATCGGAAAAGAACTCGAAATTCGTCGTACACTATCCGACACGCACCTGAAAAGCAGTTGGTTCGAGGTCGAAAAACTTGAAAATCATCCCCGAAAATTCCGCCTCAAAGGTCGCGGTTGGGGTCACGGCGTCGGCCTTTGTCAAATCGGAGCCGCCGTGATGGGAGAAGATGGAAAAAATTACAATCAAATTCTAAAACATTATTATAAAAATGCAGAAATCAAAACTATCTACTGAGCAAAAAGGCGCATCTTTCAAGTCTTTTGCGTGGGTTTCGTCACTCTATTTCACCGAGGGACTGCCCTACGTGGCCGTAATGACCATCTCGATTCTTCTGTACAAACAGATGGGACTTTCCAACACGGAAATCACGTTTTACACCTCGTGGCTCTATCTGCCGTGGGTCATCAAACCGCTGTGGAGCCCGTTTATCGACCTCATCAAGACGAAACGCTGGTGGATTACTGCGATGCAGTTGCTCATCGGAGCGGCTTTCGGCGGCGTGGCATTCACCCTGCCGACCCATTTTTGGCTACAAGGCTCGCTGTTTTTCTTTTGGGTGATGGCCTTTTCGAGTGCCACCCACGACATTGCCGCCGACGGCTTTTATATGCTCGGACTCGACCAGCAGGGACAGTCGATTTTCGTCGGCATCCGGTCGTTGTTCTATCGTCTTGCCACCATTTTCGGACAAGGAGTTTTGGTGATGATTGCCGGCAATTTGCAGGTCATCTACCGCAACAACATTCCCTTCTCGTGGAGTCTGATGTTCTACGGCGTGGCCGGCCTTTTCATCGCCCTCTGGCTTTGGCATAGTTACGTTCTTCCTCGACCTGCCGAAGACATTTCCCGCAGCGGCATCAGTGCCAACACCATTTGGCACGAATTTGTGCATACCATCGTCACGTTTTTCCAGAAGCCGCAGGTGCTCATCGCCATCCTTTTCATGTTGCTCTATCGTATGCCCGAAGGCCTGCTCGTGAAGGTTTCTGCGCTGTTCCTCATCGATGCAGAGCACAACGGTGGACTCGGACTCTCGCCCCAAGAATACGGACTTGTGCAGGGAACAGTCGGCGTGGTCGGATTGATTCTCGGCGGCATTTGCGGTGGTATCGCCGCCGGAATCCACGGGTTGAAACGATGGATTTGGCCGATGGTTTGCGCCATCACGCTACCCGACCTCGTCTATGTCTATATGAGTTACGCGCTGCCCGACAGCCTGCTTCTCATCAACGTCTGCGTGTTTGTCGAGCAGTTCGGCTACGGCTTCGGTTTCACCGCCTATATGCTGTACCTGATTTACTACAGTCAGGGCGAATATAAAACCTCGCACTACGCCCTTTGTACGGCCTTTATGGCACTCTCGCTGATGATTCCCGGACTCTTTGCTGGTGCATTGCAGGAGGCCGTCGGCTACCGCACATTCTTCATCATCGTAATGATTTGCTGCGCTGTTACGTTTGCTGTCACCGCCTTTTTGAAAATCGACCCCGAATTTGGGAAGAAAGCAGAGAAAACGGAAGTTGAAGAATAAGAAAAAAAGACCTCATTGATAGAGGTCTTTTTGATTTTTGATTTGCGCGAAATCTTTTAAGAATTTGGCGAAGCCGTCGGCGCAGGCATCGGCGAAACGACGGCCTTTCTCGGTAGTCGAGTGGGCGGGATTTCCAATACCTGTGTCGTCGGTGACGAGCGTCCAATGGCGCGGCATCCAGACTTTTCCTTCGCGCAGGGCGTCAATCGCGAAACTTTTGGCGCGACCCTCGCCTGCCTCTTCCAGTCGCACGAGGTCGGGATGGTAGTGCATCATCACCGAGGTTTCGATTTCGTCGGCGTGGTCGCCGGGCTGCTCGAAAAATTCCTTCGCCGAAGCCATTTTAAACCACTCGGCGGCAGCAATCATCATCGATGTTTGGGATGCCAAATCCCGAATCATCTGCTTAAACGTATTTCCGCCGTGCCCATTGACGATGAGCAGTCGGCGAATGCCCTGATGGCTGAGCGAACTGACGATGTCGCGCAGAATCGAAAACTGCGTCTCGTAGCGATAATGGATGCAGAAAGGCAGGTCGCGCTGCCCGGGATTCTGCGAGCCCATCGCCACGGGCGGCAACACCATACAGCGCACACCGTAGTTTTTCAGTGCACGCTCAGCGGCATCGACGGCGACGGCCTGCGACAGGATGCAGTCGGTCATATACGGCAGGTGAAGATTATGCGGTTCGGTAGCGCCCCACGGCAGAATGGCCACGTCGTATTTGAATTGTCGGGCCACGCCGTAGGTCGAGACGGAAAGGTCGATTTCTCTGTTCATGGTGGGTGATAGGTGATGGGTGATGGGTGGTTAGTCCCAAACCCAAGGTTCTTTTCTTTTTGAAACACGATATTTAAAAGTCGAAACAGGCAGCCCTGCGCCGTTCACGAGATTGGCCCGCGTAAAAGGCTGCCAAGCATAGCGCACTTCAACGGGCTCCTTCACCTCAGGACAGGTCAGGAGAACGAGCAAGAGATTCTCATCGACTCTTGCCTCGGCAGGATGGAAAATGCCGTCTTTTCCAGCCACTTCAAAGCCGATGATTCGGTCGCCCGAAGCAGGATGAAGTCCCCGATTGGCATCGTTGAGGCCACTGAACGCGATGCGGACGCAGCCTTCATGAATATCGATTCCTACGGGACGAGGACTCTGGCTCACGAGCTTTCTGTAGTCATAATTCTTGTGCAGCGCCAGTCGTGCCAGTCGCTCGCCGATGGGACGTTTGTTGCGCGGATGCACGTCGAGCGAATCGCCGTGGTCGTGGCTGACCACCATTCCCGAATGCAGTCCGTTTCCACGGTTCAAGCGCAGCTGGCTGTCGCGAAACGCCGGCCACGACGGACGGTTCAGGCTCGATAGCTGCACAAAGTGGAAGGGCAGGCTACGCCGTCCGAAATACGCGCTCCAACTGTCGCGCAGCAAACGGAACAACTGCTCGTGGAGCTCGATGTTATGGGCGTTCGACTCGCCCTGATACCACGCTACGCCCTTGATTCGATAATGGTCGAGTGGCAAGATGCCTGCCTCGAAGAGGTAGCACGGCTCATAGGGATGCCGTTGCAGGCGCGCTTTGTTGCGGTCGGGTGTCGATTTTCCGTCATTTTCCACGTTCACGACCTGCGCAATGTTCTTCAGCGCACGACCTCGCGCCCACGGTTGTCCGTAGTCGCTGAAATACCAGTCGGTGAGAATGTTCGGCAGGCGTTTTTCCAAGGTCTGACGGTCAATCCACGACTCGGTTGTCGAGCCGCCGACGGCATTGCAGATGATGCCGATGGGCACTTGCAACGAATCGGCGAGCACGCGGCCCATATGGTAGGCGATGGCCGAGAAATTCTTGATGTTTTCCGCCGTGGCCAGTTTCCAAGAAGGCTTTTTCAGGTATTTCAACTGATTGACCGAGTCGCAGACGGCCGGTGACCAGTTGTCGTCGTCGGTGGAATACAGCGGCGACATATCGCAAAGGTGCAGCAACCGACTCGCTGCCGATTGCGGGAACTGGGCGACATCTTCCTGGGCCGTGGAACTTCTTCTGAGTTGAAATTCCATATTCGACTGACCCGAACAGAGCCAGACTTCGCCGACATAGACGCTGTCGAATACTATCGTCTTGCCCGTTTTCGAGGATTTTTTCGCTTTTTTCCCGTTGGAAGTCGGGGAAAGGCTCTCAAACGACAGCCGATAGGGGCCGCCAGCCTTCATCGATGGGAATTTGACGAACCATTTGCCCTCAGAATTGGCTTCTGTCGTCTGCGAAACGCCGTTGAAGGTCACAAGAACCTTGTCGCCGACATTCGACGTTCCACGCAGCACGATGCTGTCGCCACGCTGCAAGACCATCCCATTTCCGTACATCGGCGACGGTTTCAGACCGCCTTTGTCGCCCGTCAGCGCGGAAAAAACCGTCTGGGCGAGGATGGCTGCACCCTTCGCATTCGGATGAAGCGCATCGGGCAGCAGTTCGGGATGGGCATAGAGTGGCGTATGCAGGTCGATGAGGCCGACATCGGTCGTGGCGGCGATTTGGCGGATGCGCTTCTGAATGGCGGCGTGCCAGTCGCGTGTGCCCGTCTGGAAGCGGTGATGACGGTGGAAAATGGGCGTCATCAGGCAAATCCATACTTTCGCCTGCGGATTGACCTCGCGGAACGAGTTGATCAGTGCGCGATAGTCGCCGATGAACTCGTCGCCGTAGTTCGGCCAGTTGCGTGGGTCGGTGTCGTTCAGTCCGAGGTGAATCACCACCCAGTCGGCCTTGAAATCGAGTGCCTGCTGATATTCTGACACCTGCGTGTAGGGCCGATGGCCGTGGTTGAGCAGCGTCGAGCCTGAATGACCGAAGTTCCGAACGTCGTAGTCGTCGCCGAGCAGCCGTTGCAGCACGACGGGATAGGCATTCTTCTCGCGGTCTTCCACGCCCATACCGTAGGTGACGCTATTGCCCACGCAGGCCACGCGAATCTTCTCCTTCGCCTTCTTCTGCGCTGCCGACATCGGCAAAGGTAAAAAGGCAAAAAAGTAAATTAGCAATGAAATACTAAGAATCGTTTGCCACTGATTTTTCAATGATTGATGATGGTTTCTCGCTTCCATAATTCAAATTTTTAACTTTTTAACCTCAAAACCTTTTATTTTTCTAACCTTTACAGCGGTTTATACTCCACAAACGCCTCCATTGCCTCGTAGCAGGCCAGTCCGAGGTCGTCGTAGAGTTTCGCCGTGCCACGGTTGCGGTCTTCGGCACGCTGCCAGAACAGTCGCTCGTCGTTGCCGAGGAAGGGCGCACTCTCCATCTGCGACTGATGCTTCAGGATCGAGTTTCGCTTCGCACGCAATTCCTCTGGCGACATCGGCACGCACATTTCGATGTTCTCGATTTCCCACTCGGCCCACGCGCCGCGATACATCCAGATGCGGCAATCCTTGAGCCACTTCGTGCCGGCCTTTTTCTCCTCGTCGATGGCGGCGAGAACGGCGTCGGTACATTTGCGATGGGTTCCGTGGGGGTCGGCGAGGTCGCCAGCCACGTAAATCTGGTGCGGTTTCACCTCGTTGATGAGTTTCTGGACGATGGCCACATCTTTCTCCGACATCGGCAATTTCTCGATTTTTCCGCTCTCATAGAACGGCAGGTCAAGGAAATGGACGCGGTTGAGCGGAATTTTGTTGTAGATGCTGGCCGTGCGCGCCTCTCCGCGACGAATCAATCCCTTGATATTCAAGATGTCGCGTGTGTCGAGGTCGCCTTCTTTCTTCTTGGCGAGGAATTTCTTGATTTCAGCATATTTCTTGTCGAAAACATCGTCTTTTCCTTCGCCGAAAATCTGGTGGAAACCCTCGACAAACATCAAGAAGCGCGACACTTCCTCGTCGCCAACGGCAATGTTTCCACTGGTTTCGTAGGCCACGTGCACCTCGTGACCTTGCGCCACGAGTCGCTGAATGGTTCCACCCATCGAAATCACGTCGTCGTCGGGGTGCGGCGAGAACACGATAACGCGCTTCGGGAACGGCGTTGCACGCTCAGGACGATGGGTGTCGTCGGCATTCGGCTTACCGCCTGGCCAACCCGTAATTGTATGCTGTAAATCGTTGAAAATCTTGATGTTAGCATTGTAGGCCGAGCCGTAGAGTGCCAACAATTCCGACAGTCCGTTTTCGTTGTAGTCTTTGTTCGTCAGTTTCAAAATCGGCTTTCCAGTCTTCTGACAAAGCCAGACGAGAGCCGAACGCACGAGTTTGTCGTCCCACTTAAGCGAGGTGACGAGCCACGGATGCACGATGCGCGTCAGGCGCGATGCGGCGGCAATGTCGCAAACCACGTGAACATCGTTGTGGGTTTGCAGGAAAGTGGCTGGAATCTGGTCGGTAATCGAGCCTTCCACCGTATTTCTGATGATTTCAGCCTTTTCCTCGCCCCAAGCCGTGAGGAAAATCTTGCGGGCGGCCAGAATCGTGGCCACACCCATCGTAATCGAGCACGGCGGAACGGGTTCGCTGCTGCCGAAACTGCGCGTCATTTCCTCGCGCGAAGTGGCGTCGATAAGGATGATGCGCGACGGCGAATTAAGCGACGAGCCCGGCTCGTTGGTGGCGATGTTTCCCATTCGGCCGATGCCGAGCAACATCACATCGATGCCGCCGAAACTCTTGATGCGCTGTTCGTAAAGGCGGCAATGCTGCTGCACTTGGTCTTGCTCGATGGTTCCGTCGGGCGAAAAGACGTTCTTGCTGTCGATATCGACGTGGTCGAGGAAACGCTCGTGCAACTGACGAATGGCGCTCTGCTGTGCGTCTTTCGCCAGAGGGAAATACTCGTAGGCGTTGAAAACAACGACATTCTGGAAACTCACGCCTTCTTCCTTGTGCAGTCGGACAAGTTCCTCATAGACGGGCGTCAGCGAGGTGCCAGTGCCCAGTCCGAGCACGCAATATTCTCCATCGCGTCGCTGCTGCTTCACTTCTTCGACAACCGCCAAAGCCACGGCCTTCACACCATCCTCGGTCTTCGGATAGATGTCGGTCGGCAACTTCTCCATTCGCGTGATTTCGCTGCGGTCCACAGCCGTGAGCGGACGGTAAAACTCCTCAGGTACTTTATTCAGTACGATTTGTGAACTTAAATTCAGTCTCATAATTATTAAATTTTGATTTTTGAGTGTTGAATTTTGAATTTTCGGCTTGCCGATTAACAATTAAGAATTTTGAATTCAAAATCGCCGCAGGCGACAATTACTTCCCTTCGGTCAGTGACCGTTGGTTCAACATTCAATATTCAACATTATAAATTATCTTTTTCGATGTCCTTGAAATATTTATATGTAGCAACTTTCAGTTCGTCGGTAGCCGCCTCGTCGCACACAATGATGCCGTGGCGATGCGTCTGAAGCGCACTGATCGTCCAAGCCTGTGTCACAGGACCTTCGACGGCGGCCTGCAGGGCGCGAGTCTTGCCGTGTCCGTTCACCAGAATCATCACTTCGCGAGCGTCCATCACCGTGCCCACGCCCACCGTCAGCGCCGTCTTCGGCACTTTGTTGACATCGCCCTCGAAGAAGCGCGAATTGGCGATAATCGTGTCGGTTGTCAGCGTCTTTTGGCGCGTGCGAGAGGTCAGCGACGAGAACGGCTCGTTGAAGGCGATATGGCCGTCGGGACCGATGCCGCCGATGAACAAATCGATGCCGCCAGCCTCGCGAATCATCGCCTCGTAGTGCTCACATTCGGCTTCCAAGTCCTCGGCGTTGCCGTTGAGAATGTGGATATTCTCTTTCGGGCAGTCAATGTGGTTGAAAAGGTTGGTCGCCATAAACGAATGGTAACTTTCGGGATGCTCTTCGGGCAGTCCGACGTACTCGTCCATATTGAACGTCAGCACGTTTTTGAAACTGACGCGACCTTCCTCGTAAGCCTTCACGAGGTTGCGATACATTCCGATGGGCGACGAACCCGTTGGCAGGCCCAGCACAAACTTGCGCTCCGGCGTAGGTTGAAACTCATTGATGCGCTTGATAACATACTCAGCAGCCCAGCGCGACAACTGCTCATAATTGGGTTCGATGATAACTCTCATATTCTTTTCTTTTATTTAATTGTTAATGGTTAATGGTTCACGTTTATCGTTTAATCTCTCTTGAACTCCACGCCCTCAAACTCGCTAATCGACTTCACCCAATGGTCGGGCAACGGAATCGACTCGTGTTTCTGCAGGTCGTAGAGCACCATAATCGACAAACAGCGACATTTCACTTCCTGCGTATCGGTGTCGATGACATCCTGCTGCAAGTGGAAACTCGTGCGTCCGATGTGCGAGATGCGCGTGCGGGCGGCGATGTGGCTTCCAGCCTTCACTTCAGAGAGGAAATCTGCCTCGATGTGCACCACAACGATAGCCTTGCGACCCCAATCAACATCGTCGCACGCGGTGGCGAGATAGTCAGTCTTCGCCGTGTCGTAAAATTGGAAAAACACGCCGTTGTTCACGTGGCCGAACTGATCCACGTCGTTCCAACGGATTTGCAGGGGCAGCGTATGGTGGAATTCCTGCGTCTCCGCAGTGCTCTGTATGTTTGTCGGTTGAGTCATATGATCCCAAAGATTCAAAAATTCTGTTCTTGACTGCAAAGGTACAAAAAATCGAGTAAGTGAGAACAAAATAAAGCAATTATTTTTTCATTTTTCAAAAAATATTCGTATCTTTGCCAACGAAACGTTTGCTTTGACAATATGAAAAAAAGTATAACAAAATTTTTGATACTATGCTGTATTATCGTGGCATTAGTGATTTGGAATGGAATATATATGAGCTACCTTTTCCCAAACGATATCAGATATCAACCAGATTACTCATTGGAGAATCTGTTAATGTTGATACCATTGGGAGTCAAAGAAGAACTCATATTCAGGTATTTGCCATTTATATTTGCCACTGGCGTATATGTTGGGATAAAAAAGATTGGAGATAAATGGGCGAAAATATCAATTATTCCACTTGGAATATTTATGATTGCCGTTCAGTTTATCTTTTCATCTCTACATTTACCTTTGGATCCTCTGTACAGAGAAATGCTGTATGATTTACCTCCCACACCAACATTTGAAGAACTATTCGATACTTTTCTTCTTCAGGGTGTACTTGGCATCATGTTATGTATCTCTTACTGGATCTACATTTCAAAACACAGACCATTATCCCTTTTTCAGGGGAAAAGCTTATTGGCTAGTTGTTTCGTACATATTGTATATAATCAACTAGTCATAACCATCTATTGATAGCCTTATTAGATGGTATTTGGTTTTTACTAACTTATACATCTGCTAATCATCGTTGTGATATGGATTAAGCAATAAAAATAGATTTTTCCCATTTTTTTTGCCCATTCAAAAAAAATACATAAATTTGTACCCAAAATTGTAAATAACATTCAGTTGTGCCCGACACGGATTAAGGGCATAAAACAATGACTAAAGGATTAAAAATGAAAGAGAAAATCAGACATTGGTTTAATGGGCATAAAAAACTGTCAACGCATTACATATTAATTGTAGTAGCGTTTCTTGCTGGCCTTGTACTGCCATCTCCATTTTTTAGGAATAGTCTGCAAACAATAATCGGAGACAATTTCGAAGAACTAGTTGACACAGCAAATATGGCATTGGCAGATGGACTTTATAGTGGTAGTGTCGTTAAAAATAGCAAAATAAGAAGTGGATATGGTCGCTATGAAACCAAATCAGGTTCTATATATGAAGGTAATTGGAAAGATGACAGGCTGGTTTATGGAACAAGAACGACACCTTCTTCAGTTTATACGGGACATTTCGACTCCGATTTAAACAACGATGGCTTTGGCATTGTAAATTACAGCGAAGAATACATACGGGGAAAACAGAAACAAGGGTTGAGTGATGCAGAGATAACGACAACGTATATTGGCAATTGGAAAAAAAATTTAAAACAGGGACTTGGTCGTTCTGTTAAGAAAGATGGAAGCATGGAGTTTGGAAACTATTCTGAAGGTTTTCTGCAAAAAATGTCAGGTGCAAATTATCGAATCGGAGGAAGTGTATATGGAATAGACCTATCTCATTACCAAAAGGATATTGACTGGAACAACTTGGCTTTATATAGTGATAAGAATGGGAATGTTTATAGCAACACTCCAAAAGATAATGTTTATATGCAACCAATATTCTTTGTCTATTTGAAAGCGACCGAAGGTGCTACTATTATAGATGAAATGTATAGTGTTAGAGCGATAGAGGCCGAGAGGCATGGCATCGTCAAAGGTGCCTATCATTTTCTGCATTTAGGAAGTCCCATTGAAGATCAATTAAAGATTTTTTTTGAAACCGTATCATGGGCACAAGGAGACTTGCCACCAGCCCTTGACGTTGAGGTGGAAAATGAGATTCAGAAATATGGAATAGATGTGTTACAATCAATGACATTGGAATGGCTTCAAAAAGTTGAAAAGAAATTGGGAGTACGCCCAGTGATATATACTCGAGAAAGCATTAGAAATAAATATTTTAATGACTCTCGATTCAAACAATATCAATTTTGGATAGCAAGGTATTCTGAGAGTGGTCCTGATAATTTTGACTGGCAAATTTGGCAAAAAACAGAGCAAGGTCAAATTAAAGGACATAAGGGGAATGTAGATATAAACCTGTTCCGCGGAAATTATGAATCATTTAAAAAATACTTAGAAGGATGAATGAGTTAAGAAGTTTTTGTTTTTTGTTAGTTATTGCAAGTACAATTATTGGCTTGCAGGGGTGTGGAAGTACAAAAGTAGAGAGTTCCAAGAATCTGGTGGTTATGGAACAGACTGATACTGTGCGCGGTGTCCAAGAGTGGAATAGTTACGAATGGGCTGCATTCACTGTCGATGTGCCTGTGGATGGTCCAAAGGCGCTTGTCGATTCTGTAATAGCCTTTGTTAACGGAGAATTGCATCATGCTTGCGAGATAGGTTCCCATTTCGAAGACAGCGTGGTGACGTTCAAAAAGAGTGAGGTGTATTCACATGACGGAGAACAATTATTTAGCCATTTTATGGAGAAATATAAACCCGTGCTTCAGGATAGTCTGTGGAGTTCTTACGGATTGGAGTTAAAGATGGAGGCTCAGACTGACAAGTATGTCACGTATGGTCTGGAGTTCTTCCATTGTGGAGTCAGCTGTGGTTCGGAGAAATACTACTATACTTTTGACAAGCATGATGGGCATCAGGTGGAAGAGATTATTAGTAAGGAGAACCTCTCGCGATTTTTCAAGGACTATCCTGAATATGCATCCGAAAATGATTATCTTTGGAAATACTCTCCTGAGAACGATTATGACAATTCATGCTATGGGCTGTTAGATGACCATTTCTCGCTTGTCATTATGGGTTGGTATAATCATTACTTTTCTGTGGATGTTCCCTATAGTCAGATATTCTCCTATCTCTCTCCAGAGGCTCAGGAATTGATAGGACAGGAAAACAATGGAAAGCTGATACTTCCTCCATATTTGCCAGAGCGTTCTGAGGACCGTCAGGTCTGGATGGAGGTGGATACTTTGAACAACGCTATTCTTGGCTATGTGAGTGCCGCTGGTGGACCGCTTGTAACTTCGCTTAAGCACTATGATCCAGAACAGGAAGTTTACCCTAAACGTGTGCATTCAATGGATGGAACAGAAGTGTCCTCAGTATTCCTTCTTATATATTCTTTTGGTCATCTTCTTTATCTTGATGAGGCTATGACTTGTACGATTGATGAGGGTGGCCTTAAACCTGCCAATCTCTTCAATATAGACGGTAAGCGGGATAGCATTGTGAGTTGCATGTGGTACGATCAGCCTTTGGAGGCCAGCGAAGGTTTCCCCTTTGATACATTTGACGAGAATCGCTTTGGCCTTCATTATGACCAGATAACAAAACGTTTATATTCTCCCATTTTGGAGAGTCATGACTCAGATTCAGAATTTGCCAATACGAGTTGTTTGCGATATACAGGACGTTATGAGGTGCTGCAGTTCAATGGTAAGGAGTTTGTGTATTCAGGTGAAGATGGAGCATGGTGGTTAAATAAAGACCTTCGCAACTATAAGCGTACTGTCAGCAATAAGAAGAGTGCTGACGGCATTGAGCAGATAGACCTCATGCCGGATGGAACTTATCGACGTACTTTCTGGAAGGGAGCCAATACTCTCGATGACCTCCGAAAGAAACCTGACGACGTGAGAGTTGGTAAGAATATAGACAAATTATAAATCCAGATTCAAAATGAAACAGTCTAGGAAAATCGCAGCGATAATATGTTTGCTGTTAGGGAGTAATTCACTTCAGGGAATGGCGCAAGAATACCAACCAGACCCAGTAAGGCTTGCTTCAATGATGTTAGCTGAAAAGTCAACAGGAGATGTCGATGATATGCCTTACCTGGCTTATCTGGATTCTCTCGGTTTTAAGAAGAGTGACACAGACTTGACTCTTGGGAAACTGGGACTTGGCGAGATCTTTTATAAGAAAGGAATCGGTAAGGATACGGTGCAGGTTGAGGTTCGCAACATGGAAATCAACAAAAGCAAGATATCCAGAAGTGTCAACATTAAATCGACATCTGATTCCATATTGTGTAGGATGGTAGAACAGTTGCAGGCATACGGAATGGAAGAAGTGGAAAAGAATAATATAATGATGGCGCTTGCAGGTCATGGTATAGTAGCTGGTTTTGGCAATAAGACATTAATCATGAGATGTGAGTTCCCACCATCGCAAACATATCAGGAAAGACCAATAGTATCGGATGATGGTAAAGCAAGGATGGACACTACAAACAACTCCATTGTTTGCCGTATTGAGACCGATAATCAGGTGTTCATAGATACCCTGATATCAAGTGAGCCAGGAATTGGTGTATACCCCAAGTTTGTCTATTCACTTAAAGGCAAAGGTGGTTGCACGATATACCTGTTTATATATTCAAAGGGACATCTGTTCTTCTATGATGAGGCTGCCGTCTTTGCTGTTAATAGAGATGGGAACGTAGAACGCCGACAGTTTATCATCAAGGATGAAAAGGATACTACGGTAGGATGTATGTGGTGGAATCAGTTGGTTGCTGCCAGCATAGAGGCGGTTGTTGAGTGTCTGAACTTGGATAGCAATGGTTTCCCTTATGATTATGAAGATTCGCCTGATGAAGAGAGATTCGGTATCCATTTCGTCTCATCATTGCGGAGTTTGTATGTCCCCATATTGGATCAGCACGATTCTGGTTCGGAATTTGCAGACACGAGTTGTTTACAATATACAGGGCGGTTCAAAGTGTTCAGGTTTAACGGAACCGACTTCTGGTACGATGATACTGATGGCGCCTGGTGGCTGTATCCCGATTTGCGGAACTATAAGCGTACTGTCAGCAATAAGAAGAGTGCTGATGGCATTGAGCAGATAGACCTCATGCCCGATGGAACCTATCGGCGTGCTTTCTGGAAGGGAGCAGATAGTCTCGATGACCTCCGCAAGAAACCTAATCAAGTTAAAAAAAGTAAGAAAATGTTCAAATGAAGAAAAGGATTGTTTTATTTGTAAGCTTATTAGTGACGATGGGTCACAGTAAGGCTGCTCCGACACATGATGACTCGGGAATTGGAGAGATGGTAGATAGTCTAACACGTCAGGAGATGTCTGCCAACGGCTGTCATAGGGGTATAGTCTATGTCGTTGAGACAAAAACGGGAAGGCTGATAGCACAAACATCGTTAGAGGGTACGGATAGTATCGTTCCCTTTACAGACACATTCTATAAGGAAGCTGATTATGTGCAGGGGGCTGTCACTTATCTCGCCTTGCTCTCTTCTGGAAAAATCACACCTGATACAGAGATCGACACTGGGAATGGGCAATATGTAATGCCTAATGGTGAACTTGTCAGAGATCACAACTGGCATAGAGGCGGTTATGGTCGTATCAGTTTGGAGTCTGTTCTTACACATCGTTCATTCGTCGGTTATACAAAAGCCTTGGAATTGGTATATGGTAATAATATGGCCGACTATTTCTTAAAGAGAAGAGACTATACAGCTGGCATTCCTGAGACCTTGATGGGCCTGTTGACTTTTTACAACGCTATAGCCAACGATGGGCGTATGGTAAAGATTTGTAATTCAGAGGACAGCACGATTACCGTTATCAGCGAACAAATCGCATCCCCAGAGCATATTCGCATGCTTCAGCAAGGGTTGGAAAAATGTGTGTCAGAAGGATTGTACAAGAAAGCGGGAAGCGAGCATGTTGATGTTGCGGCCTGCGGACGGAGACTTCAAATTGCTGATGCGGCTTACAGACTAGAACTTTGTGGCTACTTCCCAGTGAAGAATCCCCAATATACGATTATGGTGGTCATGGAGAAAGAGAATCTGCCTGCCAGTGCGGGCAACATGTGCGGCCCGCTTTTCAGACGGATCGCAGAGGACTTAGAAAGCACGATTCGTTTATTAAGGAAGTAACATAGATAGAAGTTGCGCCCGACACGATTACAGGGCATAGAACCATGGCTAAACTTAGAAGGATGAATGAGTTAAGAAGTTTTTGTTTTTTGTTAGTTATTGCAAGTACAATTATTGGCTTGCAGGGGTGTGGAAGTACAAAAGTAGAGAGTTCCAAGAATCTGGAGATGTTGATGGATTCTCTAATTAAGGAAATCATCATTCAGACTTTGCTTGAACAGAATGGGGACGATGCCCTTATCGTAGAGAGGCAAGAGTGTGTGCTGAAACATTTTAAGCATTTGACAGGTGAAATATATCCCATCACAGTTGCAATTGATATTCCCATTGCAGGTTCAGAAATACTGTTGGACAGCATAGCAACCTTCTTTAACGAAAACTTGTATACATTCTTTGACAATGACAAGGAGCGCCACCTCCCCTACGAGAAGGTCGTCTCTAAGGATGTCAAACGGCTGATAGAGCATTATCGTGAGGCATATTCTCCCTTCATTCAAGCCGACAGTACAGAAGAACATGAATTTGCCACGGATTGTTTGGAAATTAAGTTGGTAGCCCAAACAAGCACTTATGTAACTTACGAAGTCAATAATATATTTTATGGTGAAGGTATTGAAACCGCGAAAGAGTGGGTCACCTTTTCCAAAGGCGACGGACATCGTCTAAATGAAATCATCAGCAATAATGAGATGTTGCGTTTTTATCGAGAAGAACCACAGTTAAGAAGTAAAAATATTTGGGAGTATCTCCACAATCATTACGATGAAGAAAAAAGTCCACATGATATTGTCTGCTCGGTTGGTCTTTTGAATGACTCCCTTGTACATCAGTATGTTTATACTCAAGGCATTTTCGAAGATGTCAAATATCCTCTCAACAAAATAGCACCCTATCTTTCTAAAGAGGTTCAGAATTTGATAAAAAAATAATGTTTAGAAGTTGTGCCCGACACGGATAAAGGGTATTAATATATGAGTATGGATCCTAACAGGGAGAGACTTCGTGAATTAAAGCCTGATAGTCCCTTATATGATTTTCGAGGTTTCGTTGAGTCGATGGTTGAAGAAATCATCTTGGAAGATAAGCCATTCGACTCGTATAAGGACGAGTTGAAGAAGCGTTGTGAGGAGGTTGACGTGGATTTTGGTGATCTGGAATATGACCTCGAAGATTTCCTTGATAATCTGAATATGGGGATAAAATCTCCAGACTGTTTGGCCATAGGCATGGCGATGGCGTTCGTACTTGAAGATGCTGCGAAGTGTTATGTCAGGGAAGAAAAGATTGAAGAAATATGTGAAATTTGGAATGCGCGTCATCCCAATAAAGAGTTTCATCCGCATAATCCCATACCTAATATGTGAGAATAATATGAAGAAACGACTGTTTTTCGATATGGACAATGTGCTGGTTGATTTTCAATCAGGACTTGACAAGATAGATGAAGAAACCAAGAATCAGTACAGGGCAAAGGGTCCAGAAGACAAAGACCGACTGGACGAGATTCCTGGTTTGTTTGGAAAGATGGAGCCAATGCCTGGAGCCATTGAGGCTGTGCATAAACTGGCAGAGGAATATGATGTGTTCATTCTCTCCACTGCTCCTTGGAAGAATCCTTCCGCATGGTCGGACAAAGTCGAGTGGGTGACGAAATACTTTGATGACGTGTTCCACAAGCGAATGATTATTACCCACCGAAAAGACTTTGTTGAGGGTGACTATCTGATTGATGACCGTGGTAAAAACGGAGCCAGCGAGTTCAAAGGTGAATGGATTCAGTTTGGCACGGAGAAGTTCCCTGACTGGAACACTGTTGTTGAGTATTTGTTGAACAAATGAAATGGAAGAGAATATTGCAACAGATTGCAGAATATCTTGACGAAATAAGAAATCAGTGAGTACTAAGTAAAAACGAAACAAGAAGTTGCGCCCGACACGGATTTAGGGTTTAAAGTATGGATAGCTCAAATATTATATCTACTGTTATCATTTCTATTGTTTCTATGGTTGTTCTCTTCCTGTTGACTATTCTCATAGCAATGCGTAAGAGCAATAAAGTAAAAAAAACCAAAAGAAATAAGACAGTTGTTTCAAAGAATTTAAAGCCTACTGAAGAGGTGGCTCCTGCAAAAAATTATTATAGTCTAATAGCTATGGTAAAAAGCCATTTAAACAGGAATTCTTTTGACAAAGCTGAGTTATCAGCAAAAGAAGCGGTGAAAATACGCCCTGATTTAGTGAGCTACCTTCTGCTAATGGAAGTTTACAAACTCAAAGGTGACCAAGACTCATGCAAAACGATTTATAAAGAAGCGATTAAAAAAATAACAAATTCTAAGGATTGTACATTATTGAAGCAAAATCTTGATTTTCAGACAATACTATTCAACAACTGTTGTACTCGTCACGTGTCATATAGAGAGTGTGTTGATCATGTAGAATACATTGACTTATATACTAAACAATGTCTGCTCCCAGATTTTAGGAATAATTTTCTTCCTGATAGGAACGATATTCTATCTTTTGAGGGAGGAAAGGCATATCGCATGGTTAATATTAAGACAAGGACCATTATTCATGAAATTAATGAACATGGAGGTTCTGATGTTGAAGAAAATGCGTTGGTCACTATTGAAAGGATAGGTGACATCGTTGATTTTTACGATTTTACTGTTTCGCTTAATCGAGACAATGGTTCTTGCACTATAATAGGATATACAGGGGCCGACATGACGGTGAAGATCCCTGATATGATAGGGGGAATGCCAGTTGTCGCTATCAACTCCGATGCTTTCAGGAATAATTCTTCCATTACTGAAATTGAGATTCCTATTTATGTAAAAAAAATAGGGGAATATAGTTTTGCGAACTGCACTCGTCTAAAAAAGGCAGTATTGCAAGTAGGTGATAAAGAAATATATTATTCGCTTTGGCGTGGATTGGAAGATTTGCCCCATTCACTTTTTGAAGGATGTGTGTCCTTGGAGAGTATCTACCTACCAGAAACGGTAACAAGTATGGGTGAGGATGTTTTTAAAGGCTGTGTAAATTTGCAAAAAATCCAAATGGGAAAGATTTTATATGAGAGGTGTAAAGACTTACTTCCAGAAGGTATCAAAATACAACTGACAATTTAAGTTTCAATTAACACAATTATGCCAAGCATGATGTTGCCGGTGTCGATGGAAAATGGACAAAAATAATCGTATTAGCCTTGGAAAAACGGACAAAATGTGCTATTTTTGCAAATCCAGACAAATAGGATAAACCATCAATAATTAACCAATAAAAGTTGCGCCCGACACGGAATTAGGGATTTACAAGATGAAACACGAAAATGGAAAATATAGAGTTGACTTGGGACTGAAGTGGGTGAATGACAAAATCGTCATGCCTCAATTAAAAGAAGAAAAACTGAAAGAGGAGATTGATTCAATGATGCCCGAAGGGTTTTCATTCAAAGAAGGATTTTTCAGTAGCGAAAAGCCATCTCACGGAATATGGGAGCAGAAGAAGATGTTTGGGACAACGAAAAGTTGGACGCAATATGCCAAAATATAGCGGAATTTATTGAAAAGAAATACGAAATTAAAGTCATGACAAGAGAAGAATTAAAGGCTATGCCTGAACGATCAGAGTTTCTCGATAGCGAGAGTGGTATCTCTGTGAAAAAGGGTGAGTTCAGTTGTTGGTGTGACACCAGTATAGAACGTGTCATATGGGACGTTGATGCATACGAGTTAATGGAAGTGCTTAACGTAGAAACACTTGATGATTTATTCAAGGCTGTAAAAGAACGTTTCAGTTTCGATACGCTTGGGGAGTTCCTGAAGAAGAATGATCTTCATTTCGATGCTTATGCCCATTAAATACAAATATTGACCATGAAGGATTGGAACGAATTGTACGACCTTGCGTTGCTGATAGCCATTCGCGCGCATGAAGGACAGAAAGACAAGTCGGAACGTGAGTATGTGATGCATCCGATACGTGTGGCAGAGAGGTGCAAAGATCCACGAGCAAAAATCGTGGCACTGTTGCATGACACGATAGAGGATACAAATATAACAGCAGATTATTTGAGAAGCGAAGGCTTCCCCGAAGAAATCATAAATGCTGTTTTGTCTGTAACAAAACAAGAGGGTGAAAGCTATGAGGACTTTGTGTGTAGAGCTGCCGAGAACCCTATAGGTAAGGAGGTAAAGATTGCCGACTTGGAAGATAACATGGATATTCGACGATTGAAAGAAATTACAGATGAAGATGTGGCTCGGCTGCGGAAATATCTTTGTGCATGGCAATATTTGATGAAACTTAAATCATGATAATACCTTTTTACTCCGTGAGCGCAGCTAACTAACTTCTAAGCGTAGCGATAACTCCTTAAAAATAGTGCGAATCTTTTGAAGGTTAGCACTTTTTTCGTATCTTTGCCGACGAAAAAACAAAAAATATGAAAGAATTTGTCATTTCGGAGGCCAAAGCCGAGACTGCCGTGCTCGTGGGCCTCATCACCAAAGAACAAAGCGAGGAAAAGACGAAGGAGTACCTCGACGAACTGGAATTTCTGGCCGAAACGGCTGGCGCAGTCGTTGTCAAACGATTTACGCAGCGCGTGAGCGGACCGAGTAGTGTGACCTATGTCGGCAAGGGTAAACTCGAGGAAATTCGCGACTATATCAAAAAATGCCAGGACGAAGCCGACGAAGCGGCTGCCAACTGTCAACTATCAACTGTCAACTATCATCTTCCCCAGCCCGTCGGAATGGTGATTTTCGACGATGAACTGACGGCGAAGCAGATTCGAAACATCGAAAACGAGTTGAAAGTCAAGATTCTCGACCGCACGAGCCTCATCCTCGATATTTTCGCGATGCGAGCGCAGACCGCCAACGCAAAGACGCAGGTGGAACTGGCACAATACCGCTATATGCTGCCCCGACTGCAACGACTTTGGACGCACTTGGAACGACAGGGTGGCGGCTCTGGTTCGGGCGGTGGGAAAGGTTCGGTGGGACTGCGCGGACCGGGTGAAACGCAGTTGGAAATGGACCAGCGAATCATCAAGCAGCGAATCACGCTATTGAAGCAGCGGCTCGTGGAAATCGACCAGCAGAAAACCACGCAGCGCAAGAATCGCGGTCGGCTCATCCGCGTGGCACTCGTGGGCTACACCAATGTGGGAAAATCGACCATTATGAACCTGCTGTCGAAGAGCGATGTTTTCGCCGAGAACAAGTTGTTTGCCACGCTCGACACCACCGTGCGCAAGGTCGTCATCGACAATTTGCCCTTCCTCTTGGCCGACACCGTCGGTTTCATCCGAAAATTGCCCACCGACCTCGTCGAATCGTTCAAATCGACGCTCGACGAGACCCGCGAGGCCGACCTGCTCGTGCACGTGGTCGATATTTCGCATCCCGACTTCGAGGAGCAGATTCAAGTGGTAGAAAAAACGCTGGCCGACCTCGGTTGTGCCGAGAAGCCGTCGATGATTGTGTTCAACAAAATTGACAATTATTCGTGGATTGAGAAAGAACCCGACGACCTCACGCCGACGACGAAGGAAAACGTGTCGCTCGACGAGTTGAAACGCACGTGGATGGCGAAACTGGGCGACTGCATTTTCATTTCCGCCCTCGAAAAGCAGAACATCGACGAATTTCGCGAAGCGGTTTACAAGAAAGTTCGCGAATTACACGTTCAGAAATATCCTTACAATGATTTTTTATATAACATTGAAGATTGAACATTGAGCATTGAAGATTGAACATTGAAGATTGAAGATTGAAAAGTAATCATAATTCTTAATTTTTAATTCGTAATTCTTAATTTGAAATTCTTAATTCAAAAATAATATGAGAAAAATCCTAACAATCGGCCTCTTGCTGCTCGGACTGACGGCATCGGCCAAAACCTATGAGTACAAAACCGTCGCGGGCGATATGACCCAGACACGTATCTACACCCTCAACAACGGACTGAAGGTCTATCTGTCGGTGAACAAGGAAAAACCGCGCATCCAGACCTACATCGCCGTGCGCACGGGCTCGAAAAACGACCCTGCCGAAACCACTGGACTGGCGCACTACCTCGAACACATTATGTTCAAGGGCACGAAGCAGTTCGGTACGTCGAATCCCGAGGCCGAACAGCCCCTGCTCGATGAAATCGAGGCACGCTACGAGGCTTACCGCCTGCTGACCGACCCCGAAGCCCGCAAACAAGCCTACCACGAGATTGACTCGGTGAGTCAGGTGGCGGCGCAGTATTTCATTCCCAACGAATACGACAAATTGATGTCGGCCATCGGTGCACAGGGCACCAACGCCTACACCTCGAACGACGTGACGTGCTACACCGAGGACATTCCCTCGAATGAAATCGAAAACTGGGCGAAAATCCAGGCCGACCGCTTCCAGAATATGGTGATTCGCGGTTTCCACACCGAACTCGAAGCCGTTTATGAAGAATACAACATCGGCATCGCTCAAGACTCGCGAAAACTCTGGCAATCGATGGGAGAAATGCTCTTCCCCACCCATCCCTACGGCACTCAGACCACCATCGGAACGCAGGAACACCTGAAAAATCCGTCCATCGTCAATATTAAGAATTATTTTAACAAATGGTACGTGCCCAACAATTGCGCAATTTGTATGGCTGGCGACTTCAACCCCGACGAAACCATCGCCATCATCGACCGCTATTTCGGCTCGTGGAAACCCGGTGCCGACGTGCGTCAGCCCGAATTTCCTGCCTTGAAACCCATCAGCGCGCCCCGCGACACCACCATCTATGGTCTTGAAGCCGAAAACATTTGGATGGGCTGGCGTTTCGGACGCGGAAACTCGCCCGAAATCGACACGCTGAACGTTGTCGGCGAAATGCTCTCGAACGGCGCGGCTGGCCTCATCGACCTCAACATCAACCAACAGATGAAAACACTCGGCGCTTGGGCTGCAAGCGAGGCACTGCGCGACTATTCGTGCTTCATTATGGGCGGTTCGCCGAAGGAAGGACAAACCCTCGAGGAAGTGCGCGAACTGCTGCTCGGCGAGGTCGAAAAACTGAAAAACGGCGACTTTTCCGACGACCTGCTGCCCTCGATTGTCAACAACGCCAAGTTGAAGTATTTCACGCAGTTAGAGAGCAATCGGGAGCGTGCAAGCCTTTTCGTCGATACCTATATCAACGAAATTCCGTGGGAACAGCAAGTGGGCTACCTCGACCGCATTTCGGGCATCACCAAGCAGCAAGTCATCGATTTCGCACGCCGTCATTTCGGTCAGAACTACGTCACCGTATTCAAGCGTCAAGGAGAAGACAAGACTCTGAAAAAAATTGACAAACCAACCATCACGCCGATTCCTGCGAACCGCGACCAGATGAGCCAATTTGTCAAGGACATTCAAAATTCTGATGTGAAACCCATCGAACCGCGCTTCGTCGATTTTCAGAAAGACCTCACGTTCGGAAAAACGAAGAAAAATCTGCCCTACATCTACGTCAAAAACACGGAAAACGGTCGTTTCTCCCTGGCGTTCTATTACGAGTTCGGCAACGAGAGCGACCTGCGCTATCAATACGCGAAGGAATACCTGAACGTGCTCGGCACCGATAAATACACGAAAGAGCAGATTCAGCAGGAATTCTACAAGTTGGCGTGCGACTACCGCATCAGCGTGGGCGCTCGTAATATCTACATTATGCTCACGGGCCTTTCCGAGAATATGCCGCAGGCACTCGCCCTGCACGAACACCTGATGCAGAACGCAAAAGTCGATCTCGACGCTGCCAAGCAAATCATCGACCTTGAGGAAAAAGCCCGCAACGACGCGAAACTCAACCAACAGCAGAACTTCTCGCGGCTCGTGCAATACGGCATCTACGGCCCGTACAACCCCCAGCGCCACGACCTGAGCATCGCCCAACTGCGCCAGCAAGACCCGCAGGAACTGCTCACACTGCTGAAAAACCTCAAAAACTACGAGCACACCGTGTTATATTATGGTCCGATGAGCGAGCAGGAATTGGCGAACGTCATCACAAAGACGCACAAAACACCGAAAAAACTCGCCGCCGTGCCCGAAGGAAAGCACTACACGATGCAGCCCACACCCGAAAACGAGATTCTCATCGCACCCTACGACGCGAAAAACATCTATATGCGGATGATTCACAACGAAAATCGCAAGTGGAACCCCGACGAGGCAGCCGTGAAAGCACTGTTCGACGAATATTTCGGCGGCGGAATGAACGGAATCGTCTTCCAAGAAATGCGCGAGGCACGCGGACTGGCCTACAACGCCTACGCCGACTATGTGGAAGCGAGTTACCGCGACCAACCCGAGTATTTCTTCACCCACATTATCACGCAAAACGACAAGATGATGGACTGCATCCGCCATTTCCACCACATTCTCGACACGATTCCGCAGAGCGAAACGGCCTTCCGCATCGCCAAAGACGCCCTGACGAAGCGCCTGCAGAGCCAGCGCACCACGAAGTTCTCGCTCATCAATGCGTGGCTGGGTGCGAAACTACTCGGCATTGACTACGACATCAATCAGAAAATCTACTCGGCACTGCCCGCCCTGCAACTCAGCGACATCGTCCGCTTCGAACAGCAGGAAATGGCCCGCAAGCCCTATCGCTACGTCATCCTCGGCGACGAAAAGGAACTCGACATCCAGTCGTTGGAGCAGATTGCACCGATTCGCCGCCTCTCAACCGAGGAGATTTTCGGGTATTGAGTTAAATATTTTTAACTAAGTGAGGCATTGCCAATTCAAATAAATTCGTACATTTGCAGGTTAAAGTGATATGACAGATATAATATTATCCAGTTTCCTAAGCCTTTTTGCCTTGTTTGGCAAGGAAAAACAGGTGGATGAAACGCGGGCAAAAGCCATGCTCGCGAACTTCATGCGTCACTATTTTGGAATCAGGAACATCGACTCATATCTGAACCTGTACAGCGATTTGCGCGGTGCCTACGAAATGACGGAAGACCTTGACACAGAGGAAGTTGTGGCTTCCATCTGTGCCAATCTTCACGGAAAAATTCCCGTCAGAGAAGAGCAAAGGCTGTTGTTGCGACTCATGGAATTTTGCGGAGTCGGCGAGGGAAACATCCATCCGATGTTCAACATCATGGCCGAGAAATTCAACGTGCCAGATGAAATGTTCCAAGACTTCATCGACTTCCTGAAAGGCGAACCGACAGACCATGTCATCATCCATCAGTCGGACGATTTCGACGGCACCTTGAAAACGCTGATTCATCACGAAACCGGCACCATCCTTTTCTCTTACTCTGGCTCCGACATTGTTCGGCTGAACGACGTGCCCGTGCTTCACGGTTCCTACCAGATTTTGCAGCAAAGCAGCGTGTTGAAAGGGAAAAACGGCAAGCCGCTCTATTATTCCACGCTCTTGGAAGCACATCAGCGGAAGTTAGGACTGTGGAAAAGCGAGGCGCAGCGCGTCGAATTTTGCGGGCGCGACATCAATTTCCGCTTCCCCGACAGCGACAACGGCATGCACGACCTGAACTTCACGCTCCGAAGCGGCGAATTTCTCGCCGTCATGGGCGGTTCGGGTACTGGAAAATCGACCTTGCTCTCGATTCTGAATGGCTCGCTCACTCCGCAGGAGGGACGAATCACCATCAACGGACACGACATCTCGGAACCCCAGGCCAGGAACCTCATCGGATTCGTGCCGCAAGACGACCTGCTCATCGAGGAACTCACCGTCTATCAAAACCTTTACTACACGGCAAAACTCTGTTTTGAAGGAATGTCGGAGGAGGAAATCGACAAACGGGTCATCAAAACGCTCAAAGACCTCGAACTCGACGGAGCCAAAGACCTGAAAGTAGGTTCGCCCATCCGAAAATACATCTCGGGCGGACAGCGCAAGCGATTGAACATCGCCCTTGAACTGATTCGCGAACCCGCCGTACTCTTCCTCGACGAGCCCACCTCGGGACTTTCCTCTGCCGACACCGAGAAGGTCATCAATCTGCTGAAAGAACAGACGCTCAAGGGCAAACTCATCGTGGCAAACATCCATCAGCCATCGAGCGACGTCTATAAACTTTTCGACCGCCTGTGGCTGCTCGACAAGGGCGGCTACCCCGTGTTCGACGGCAATCCCATCGAGGCCATCACCTATTTCAAGACGGCGGCCAACTATGCCGATGCCGAAACGAGTGCCTGCCCGACCTGTGGAAACGTCAATCCGGAAATCGTCTTGAACATCATCGACGAAAAAGCCCTGAACAACAGCGGAGAAATTTCAGACGAGCGCAAAATGACACCCAAAGAGTGGCACGAACTCTATTTGAAGAACGCCCCGAAACTGGAACAGCCCGAGGTCAGCGAAATTCCGCCATCTGAACAGCGAAAACCGGGTGTCTGGCGGCAGTTCCTGATTTTCTTGGAGCGCAATTTCAAAACAAAAGCCACCAATCGGCAATATTTGGCCATCGCCCTGCTGCAAGCACCCGTTCTGGCATTGATTTGCGCCATGCTCACCCGCTACGCGCCGCCCGAAGGCTATTCGGTGATGAACAACAAGAACCTTGTGAGCTATTTCTTCATGGCAGTCATCGTGGCGACGTTCATCGGCATGAGCGGCAGCGCCGAGGAAATCATCAAAGACCGCGCACTGCTGAAGCGCGAACGGTTCCTGCAACTCTCCTACGGCAGTTACATCTGGTCGAAAATCGTATTTGTGGCCTCCGTTTCGCTTGTGCAGACGCTCCTGTTCATCGTCATCGGCAACAACATCATGGGACTCCACGGCCAATTCAGCACGTGGTGGTTCATCTTGTTCATGACGGCCCTGCTGTCGAACCTGACCGGCCTGCTGCTGTCGCAGATTCTGAGTTCGGTCGTCGCCATCTACATCAGCATCCCCATCTTGCTCATTCCACAGATTCTGCTCTGCGGACTGGTCGTTAGTTTCTCTGACCTCACGCCGAAAAGCACGACGGGAAATGTGCCGTTGATTGGCGATTTGATTCCCTCGCGATGGAGTTACGAGGCCCTCGCCGTGACATCGTTCGCCGACAACGACTACGAAAAACCCTTCTTCCAACTCGATAAAGAGAAGTACGAGACGCAATTCTACAATATGGTGTTCCTCTACGAACTCCAGTCGCAACTCGAAACGATGAACGACGAGAAAAAGCGCGGAAAAGAGGTCAATCCCGATCATCTGAACGTGATTCAGACCAACCTGCCCGTGCTGACGGAATATGCCGGTTTGGAGGCGTATCAAGGCGATTACTCCTACGATTCGCTCCGCGAATACATGAAAAATGCCGAGAAAATCCTCTCGAAGAAGAGCAACCGCGCCACGTTGGACAAAGAAGCGGTGGTCGATCAATTCGTTCGCGAAAACGGCAAGGAAGCGCTGTTGGAACTGAAGAAAAACCACCACAACCTCAAATTGGAAGACTTTGTCGTCGGAGCCGACCAAGGACGAATGCTCGACATTGTCGATGGGCACATCGTTCCCCGCGTCGGGCCGATTTTCCTGACACCCCACAACCAGATGGGACGCGCTCCGTTCTACAGCAGCGAGAAAATCGTGGCATGCATCCACGTGAAAACACTCTGGTTCAACATGGGCATCATCTTCCTGATGTGCATCGTCGCCACGATTCTACTCATGGCCGACTGGCCCGGGAGAATCATCAGAAAAGAATCATCAACACAATAATTTATTTAAAATTTTTATTAACTAACTAAACACAAAAGAGAAATGAAAAAGTTATCAATCTTCGCAGTGGCTATCGCTGCAATGGCTTTCACAGCATGTGGAGGCAACAAGAGTGCAAACAACACTGAAGAAGTCCAGAAGAGCTTCGACCAAGAACAAATCGAGGCGAAAATCAAGATGGAATTCGACAGCCTTGCCAAGGAAATCGGAAACCTGAAGCACCTTCCCATCATGCAGAAGGGCGACGGTGGAATCCAACTCACTGAAGAGGAAAAGCAGGTGAAACCCGACTATCTGCTCGACCCCGCCGTGGCTGAAAACGCCGTCACACTGGCCGAGAAATATCGCATGGTGAGCGCCCTGAGCGTTGACCAGAACATCGCCGCCATGTACGACATGCCGACCGAAGAGTACGACAAGGCCATCACGAAGCTCATCGCCGACATCAACGACCCCTCTTTCAAGGAAATGGAGGCCAACAACATTTTCGACAAGGCTCAGCAACTCTATGACGCCATGAACGAGAATGGTCGCATCAACTATTTCTGGCAG
>Ga0310690_10002140_pt1 | contig 32914 bp, 31 predicted proteins | sample AusTroGonzalo_MG_2_FD_207661 | JGI IMG/M metagenome (GOLD analysis project Ga0310690, IMG submission 207661) | Bovine rumen microbial communities from tropical cattle in Woodstock, Queensland, Australia - Gonzalo_04 (v2) (version 2) | ecosystem: Host-associated > Mammals > Digestive system >...
ATTGATAATGCAACCAAGATATCGTCAATTGTAAGAACGCTGCAATGTGATTTGAGAATTTTTGTGCGGTAGTCAACAATTGGGAGAAGAATGTCATCAGTGATGATATCAAAGTCATCTCCAAGTCCTGCCAAAGTGCGGAGTGCATTTAAGACAACCGCACCGCTTGCTGAGATGATTGTTTTGGTTTTTCCTGTGACAATTTTGCCGTTTGGAAGTGAAAGCGCAACACATGGAAAACCACTCTCTTTTGAAACTGTTTTTGAAGCTTCAATAACTGGAAGAAGGTCCGGTGTTGCTTTGACTTCGCTCATAAGGGATTTGTTTCGTTCAAGAGTTTCAAACGTTGTTTGCCCCCTTTTGTAATCACATTCTGCACGGTAGTATCTTCGCAAGATTTCTTTTCTTGCGGAGAGTTGGGCGAGTTTGTCGTCAACGATTGCAAACCCAACCATATTTACGCCCATATCAGTAGGTGATTTGTAAATTTCTTTCTTTGTAATTTTTGTCAAAATGTTTTGCAAAACAGGGAAAACTTCTATGTCGCGGTTGTAATTTACTGAAAGTTTTCCGTATGCGTTGAAGTGGAATGGGTCAATTTGGTTTACATCATAAAGGTCCGCTGTTGCGGCTTCATATGCGATGTTTACCGGATGTTTGAGTGGAAGATTCCAAACTGGGAATGTTTCAAATTTTGCATATCCGGCTTTTACACCACGTTTGTATTCATGATAGAGTTGGGAAAGGCAGGTGGCAAGTTTCCCGCTTGAAGGACCAGGTGCTGTGACAACGACAAGTGGGCGAGTCGTCTCAACAAATGGGTTTGCGCCATAACCTTCATCTGAAACGATTGTGTCAACATCGTTTGGATAGCCTTTTGTATAGTTGTGGAAGAAAACCCTTTCTCCACGCTGTTCTAGTTTTTTGCCAAATTTGGTTGCGCTTGGTTGGCCCTTGTATAATGTGATAACAAAGGCTGATATGTAAAGACCAAGCTCTCTCATATTGTCAACTAGACGGAGAACTTCATTGTCATATGACAGACCCAAATCGGCACGAATTTTGTTTTTTTCGATATCGTTTGAGCTGATACAGAATATAATTTCAGCACTGTCTTTCATTTTTTGAAGAAGCTTTATTTTGATGTTTGCATCAAAACCTGGCAGAACTCTTGCTGCATGCAGGTCATCAAAAATCTTTCCTCCAAATTCAAGATAGAGCTTGTTGTTGAATTTTTTTATGCGTTTGTTTATGTTTTCGCTTTGAAGTTTGAGATATAACTCATTGTCAAAACAAATTTGTTTGTCCTTCGATTGCTTTTTCATTTTTTCCTCCACAGATAGAGTATACAACAAGCGAAAAATTTTTCATAATAAAATAGAAAATTTCTTTGGAAAAATTGTGTGGGAAAGATTATAATTGAGTTATGAAAAGAGTTTTAATTTTGACGGTGACAGCCGGAAATGGGCATAATTCTTGTGCAAACGCTATGAAAAATAGGCTTGAACAAGAAGGTGGCTATGAAGTAAAAGTCGTTGATGTGATAAAGGAGTTTACTACACCAATCAATGCGTGGACGATTGATAAGGGGTACAATATTGCATGTGGATATTTGTTGCCATTTTATAATATGGGATACAACAAATATATGAAAAGCGATCCACAAAAAGCGAAAACTTGTGGTGCGCAGAAGTGGGTAAAAGACGCAAGTGAAGGTGTTTTGAGACTGATATATGATTTTAAACCGGATGTTGTGTTTGGTACCGCTTATTATGCAGGAATAATTTTGGCTAATTTGAGAAGGTGTTTTAGCATTCCTGCGAGAACTGTTTCTTGTATGTTGGATTATGTAATTTCGCCTTTTTGGGAAGCGTGTGTTGGAGGGATTGATGTAATGACAATCTCTAACGAAGCTTTCAGGCAGGGAATGATTGAAAAAGGCTTTTCGAACGAAAGTTTGGTTTGCACTGGAATTCCTGTTGATTCAAGGTTTTTGCAAAGAATGTCAAAGGCAGAAGCGTGTGAAAAACTTGGGTTGGATGAAAAGATTTTTACAATCCTTGTATTTTATGGTGGTGGGCATTGGCATGGAAACTATAAAGTTTTTAATGCTATTGCCAAAAATATAAAAGAAAAAGTTCAGATTGTTGTGGTGAATGGACATGATAAAGTTTCAAAAGAAAGAATTGACAAGAAGATGAAGAGTTTGCCAAGCAATCTTATTGTAAAAAACTTTGGTTTTTCGAGAGAGATTCCTTTGATAATGAGTGCCTGTGACGTAATGATAGGTAAAGGTGGTGGATTGTCAACGACCGAAAGTATTTTGAAAGAGCTTCCATTGATTGCAACTACAAAACTGCCAATGCAAGAAGTTTGGAATATAAGGTTTTTAGAGCAAAAGGGCGTTGCACTTAGTTTTAAAAACAACAAAGAATTGATTTGTCATATAAACAACTTGTATAAGAACCCTGATTTGATTAAGGAAATGAAAGAAAAATTGAAGCCGCTTAAAACAAATGGGTTGGAAGAAATTTTTAAGATTATTGCAGATGCACCAAATGTAAAATATGATGATATAGACACTAATATAGATTGGAAAAAAGTAAACAAAATTGTTGGGAAAGCTAGAAGAAAATAAAATTTTCATGTGGAAAATGCAGGGGCAAATGAGCCCTTGTATTTTTTTTGTTTGAATATTGAAGGAAAAGTTTGAAAAACTAAGTATATGAGAGAATTGTGGTGGCAGATTGTGGTGGCGGTGATTGTCTTTGTTTTGGCTTTTCCTATTTTTTTGGAGGTGAGACTTTCTTTTAATCCGATTCAAAACAGGGGAGTGGTGGCGCTTTTCGTTTTTAGGTTGAAAATCTTTTATGTCATTTTTTCTTTTCATGGAAAAGAGATTGAGATAAAAAATGAAAAAGAAACCAAAATTAAAAAAATTGATTTTGGAAGTGAGAAGTTTGCCTTTGTGGAAGAGTTTGGAAAACAGATAAAAGAGAAAGTTAAACTGAAAAAAGTTTATGTGTTTTATAATCTTGGGGTGGGGGACGCAATGCAAACCGCTCTTTTGTGTGGGGCGGTGAACCAACTCTTAACCCAAATTTTTTTAAAAGTGAAATCTAAAAAGCCGACTGCTTCACTTTTTGTTTTTGACAACCCGTCTTTCAACAATACGCAAGCGGAGTTTGTGTATCGGGGGCAGGTGTCTATTTGTCTGTTTGATGTGGTATATTCTTTTGTCAATTCGGTTATTCTAACTAGAAAGAGTGTAAAATGAATTGCATACTACACAAGATTTTGGGTGGTATGCAACATACTACGCTCAGGCTTGGGTAAAAGCAATATTTAAAAAATGCAATAAAAAATCGGTTTTTTATCAAAAAATCAATAAAAATTTTGTGTTTTTTAACAAAATGTAAAAGTTTTTTGTTTTAGAGAGGTGGTTGTGAAAAGGTTTGAGAATGAAAAATCTGTAGAGAATTTGATTTCGGAAGGACTTGAAAAAGTGAAAACTTTGGTTGATTCTGGAACTATTGTTGGGGAGCAGATTCAAACCGAAGATGGCTCAACAATTATTCCAATTTCAAAAGTGGCGATGGGATTTGTCGTTGGCGGTGGTGAATATGCAGACCTTTCTGCGAGAAGAGTGGCAAATCACTTCCCTATGACCGGTGGAAGCAGTGGTGGTGTGAGTGTTTCACCTGTTGGATTTTTAATTTTGCATGCTGATGGAAGTGTGGATTTTGTCAATGTTGAAAACAAATCTTTGTATCAAACTGTGCTGAATATGTTTAATGCTGTTTTATCAAAAATTGAATCAAAAGAAGGTAAAAATGAGAAAAAATAAGCAAATTTTTATTATTTTTGTTCTTTTTATGATGTTTTTTTCTGTTTTTTGTGCAGATTTTCTTTTTTTGGATAGTGCAAATGCGTATGAAATTTCAACTTCGGCAAAAGGCTGTGTGGTGATGGAAACCACTTCAAAAAGAGTTTTGTATGGTGTAGAGCCAAACAGAAAATTGCGTATGGCAAGCACCACGAAAATTATGACGGCAATAACTGCCATTGAAAATTGTAATGACTTAGACGAAAAATTTGTTGTGTCAAAAAAGGCGGTGGGAGTGCCTGGGACTTCGCTTTATTTGAAAGAAGGTGATGTCTATTCAACTCGTGAACTTTTGCATGCGCTTATGCTGGTCTCTGGAAATGATGCGTCTGTCGCAATTGCTGAACATGTGGCAGGTTCGACAAGTGAGTTTGTCACTTTGATGAATGAGTTGTCAAAAAAGATTGGTGCAAAAAATTCACACTTTGCAAACACACATGGGCTTGATGCTGATGGGCATTATACGACCGCTTATGATCTTGCTCTTATCACTTCTTATGCACTTGAGAATGAAACATTTAGAGAAATTGTTTCGACAAAAAACATAAAAATCACAAATGGTAATGGGGAAAACAGATATCTTAAAAACAAAAACAAACTTCTCTTTACGCTTGAAGGGTGCATTGGTGTCAAAACTGGATTTACTGATGATGCTGGAAGATGTTTGGTATCGGCAATCGAGAAGGACGGAATGAGACTTGTGTGTGTTGTTTTGAATTGTGGACCAATGTTTGAAGAGAGTGCGGACATTTTGAAATTTTGTGCTAAAAATTTTAAGATTTATGATTTGACAGAGCTATATGATTTTGACCAACAAGTGAAGGTTGTTGATGGAAAAAACGAGTTTGCTAAAATTGGAACAAAGGAGTGTTTTCTTTTTCCACTTTCTGATGAAGAATGTGAAAGATTGAGATTTGTGTATACGATCCCGGAAAGCATAAATGCTCCGATGAAAAAAGGTGAAAGTGTGGGAAAGGTTGAAATATTTTTGGATAATAACTTGCTATTTTTTGAAAAAATATATATCATTGAGAATGTAAGGGCTAAGACCTTGCTGCAAAGAGTAAAAGATTTTTTTCAGGAATGGTGATTTGATTTGACCTCTTTGCAGTCGCAGAGAGGTTTTTTATGAGATTAAACAAATTTTTGAGCAGTGCGGGAGTTGCGTCAAGAAGAAAGTGTGAAGATATTATTTTGGCGGGCAGGGTGACTGTCAACGGAAATGTTGTCACCAACCTTGCTACAGATGTAAATGAAAAGAAAGATATTGTTTTTCTTGACGGCAGTGAATTGAAATTGCCGGCTGATTTTGTCTATCTCAAACTCAACAAGCCAAAGGGTTATGCTTGTACTGCAAGTGATGAGCGTGGTCGAAAGACAATTTTTGACCTTGTGCAAAGTGATGTAAGACTGTTTAATGTTGGTAGGCTTGACTATGATAGTGAAGGTTTAATTTTTTTGACAAATGATGGTGAGTTTGCAAACTTGATTACACATCCAAAATTCCACTTTGAAAAAGAATATTATGTGACCGTGGAAGGTGAGATCAAGGAGAGTGAGCTTGCGGTTCTTCGAAAGGGTGTTGTTGTTGATGGGCAGAGAATGCCAACAGCAAAAGTGAAAGGTATTGGCTTTGATGGTAAGTTTTCAAAAATCTCTGTCATCATTGATGAAGGTCAAAATCATCAGGTGCGAAGAATGTTTGAGGCTATTGGCAGAGATATAAAACTCTTGAAAAGAGTAAGAATTGGAAATGTGTGTCTTGGTGGGCTTTATCGTGGTAAAACAAAACCTATGACGCAGGAAGAAATTGACTTTTTTAAGAAGGCAAGTCTATGAGAATAGGGGTGATTGGTGCTGGCGCATCAGGTTTGATGATCTCGGGGCTTTTGGCAAAAGAACATGATGTCACAGTTTTTGACAAAAATGAAAAAGTAGGCAAAAAACTCTTTATCACTGGCAAAGGGCGATGTAATCTTACGAATTTGTGTGATGAGCAGGATTTTTTGAAAAATGTTGTGCGTGGTGATAAGTTTTTAAAATCCGCGATTTATTCATTTTCAAGTCAGGATTGTGTAGATTTTTTTGAAGGACTTGGGCTTAAAACAAAATTAGAGCGAGGAAACCGCGTTTTTCCTGAGAGCGACAAGTCAAGTGATGTGATAAAAGTTTTGAAAGAAAAGCACTGCAAAAATGTCAGATTTGTATTAGACTGTGAAGTAGTCAGCATTGAAAAAAAAGACGAAGTTTTTGTTTTGAAAACAAATTCTCAAAAATTTGAGTTTGACAGAGTAATTGTTTGTACTGGTGGCGTGAGTTATAAGGGTACAGGTGCTTGTGATGCGGGCTATAAGTTTGCTAAAAAGTTTGGACATAATATTGTTGAGTTAAAGTCTGCCCTTTGTCCTATCAAAATTAGAAACAAATTTGTAAAGGCTTTGCAAGGGGTTTCGCTGAAGAATGTTTCACTTCTTTGTGAAGTGGACAACAAAAAGCTTTCGTTTTTTGGGGAGATGTTGTTTACCGATGCGGGCATAAGTGGGCCGATTGTGCTTTCTGCTTCAAGTTTTTTGAACAGGGCGAAAAAGGTGTCAATTTCAATTGATTTTAAGCCTGCACTAACAGAGGAACAAGTTGACAAAAGGCTTTTGAGAGATTTTGAGGAAAACAAAAACAAGAACATATCTTTTGTTTTGAATGGACTTTTGCCAAGAGCCGTGTCTAGTATTTTTGCAAAAGAGATTGGGCTTGATGAAGACAAGAAAGTCCATGATATTAAAAAAGAAGAAAGAAGTTTGATTTGTAAAAGTTTGAAAAATTTTAAACTTGAATATGGCGGGCTTTATGATATTGACACGGGAATTGTCACAAGCGGTGGTATCGATTTGAGAGAAATAAACCCAAAGACATTTGAAAGCAAACTTGTAAAGGGACTTTACTTTTTGGGAGAAGTTTTGGATGTAGATGCTTTGACTGGGGGATTTAATCTTCAAATCGCTTGGGCGACAGCGTATTGTTGTGCTAAAAATTTTGTGTGAGGTGAGTTATGTTTTTATGGATTTCGAGAATTGTTTGTTTTTTGCCTTTGAATATTATGCATCCTACATTTATTAAGGGAAAGGAAAATTTGCCTAAGGGAAAAGCAATTTTGTCGTGCAACCATTATTCGAATTGGGATATGGCGCTTTATTATTTGAACATAAAGGAAAAATACGCAATTTTGGGGAAAAAAGAACTTGAAAAGAAATTTGTTTTGGGCAAACTTTTGAAAGATTATGGCGGAATTTTTATTGATAGAGAAGGCTCTGACTTAAAGGCGATAAAGGAGTGTTTTAAAGCCCTGAAGGAAGATAAAAAACTTTTTGTTTTTCCGGAAGGAACAAGACTTAAAGACAAATCAAAACTTTTGGGTGAACTTAAGAGTGGAATGGCAATGATTTCTATTAAGTCAAAAACCCCTATTGTGCCAATTTGGATTGAAAACAGACCACGACTTTTTAGACCAACTGTTTATCATATTGGAAAACCTTTTGAACTTGAGGAGTTTTATGGACAAAAACTTGACGAAGAAACCTTGAAAAAGGCAAATGAGATCGTCAGAGAAAAGATGCTTGAGCTTAGGCAAGAGATAATGGACAAAAAGGCCGAAAAGAAAAACAAAAAGAAGAAAAAAACAGAAAAAGTTTGACATTTTTTATACTTTTTGTTAGGCTGTATATAGCGAGGAATTATGAACGAGAAATTTGATTTGCAGGCGATAGATAAAACATTTACTTCTTATAAAAAAGGACAAGCCTTTGATGGCGTTGTTGTATTGAAGCGTGAAGATGGTGTGATTTTTAATATTGGTGGCAAGAATGATGCTTTTATTCCAAAAGATGACTTTGAAGATTTTGCTCAAGTAAAAATTGGCGACAGATTTGAAGTGGTTATAACAAATCAGAAAAACGAAGAGGGGCTTATTGAAGCTTCAAAAAGTCTTGGTGATGCGCTCAAGATTGCAAACCAAAATGCTCAGTCACTTAGACTTGGAAGCAAATTTTCTTTTGTGCCAACTGGTGTGGGGAATGGGCTTTTGTCTAAGATGGGAGAATATTCGATTGTTGTTCCATTTGACCAAGTGTCAGAGAATTATGTAAAGAATTTTCAATCGCTTGTTGGAAAGCAAATGGAAGCGGTTGTCACCGAAATTGACAAAGAAAACAAGCAAATTGTGGCAAGTGTTAAGCTTTTGCAAGAGCAGACCAGAGTGGCTGTTGAAAAGAATTTTTGGAATATTATTTTCATCAACAAAATTGTTAAGGGAAAAGTTGAGAGAGTTTTGCCTTATGGCGCCTTTGTGAGCGTTGAAGGCTTTGACTGTTTTGTTCATATTTCAAATATTGCTTATGAGAAAATTGACAAAGTTGAAGATGTTTTGAAAGTCGGACAAGAATATCAATTTAGAGTGATTAAAATTGACAAAGAAAACAAGAAGGTTGAGCTTTCAAGAAAGGCATTGCTTGAAGACCCAAAGGTGACTAGAATTAAAGAACTTGTGGTCGGCTCAATTTATGACGGCGAAGTGATAAAACTTTTGCAGTTTGGTGCGATTGTCAAACTTGAAAATGGTGCAACTGGTCTTCTTCATATTTCAAATTGCACTGAAAACAAAACCAAAAAGATTTATGAACTTGTCAAGGTGGGGGACAAAATAAGGGTTGAGGTTTTGTCTAAAAACGAAGAAGAGCAAAAAGTTTCGTTTAAACTTGAAAATCTCTTGTAATTTTGCCTTCGGGCAAATATGCTAACGTGGCTCAGTCGGTAGAGCAGCTGATTCGTAATCAGCAGGTCGCGGGTTCGATTCCCGCCGTTAGCTCCAAAATTTATTGTGATTAAAGCTTGAAATTTTTGATAAAAAGTGAGACTTGAGGAGAAAATTAATGAGTGATAAGAGAGATGAAGCACATGTCGAGGTGGAAAATGGTGAGAAGAAAATGATATTTTTGAGCCATACTTATGTAGACAAATCACTGGTTGAGCCGATTGCAAACAGATTAGCAAAAATTTATGGAAAGAACAATGTTTTCTATGATAGTTGGTCAATTCAACCTGGTGATGGTATTATAGAGAAAATGAGTCAGGGGTTAGATGCTAGTCGTTTTTTCTTTTTCTTTATTTCAACCAAAAGTCTATCAAGTAAAATGGTGGCACTTGAATGGCAAAATGCACTTTACAAAGCTGCAAAGGGCGATATAAAGTTTATACCAGTAAAACTAGATAAATGTTTGATTCCAGCTGTTTTGACCCAATCGCTGTATATTGATCTGTATAGCAATGGTTTAGAAATTGCTTTGCGCCAGATGATTGATGTTATAGATGGTGAGAATACCTATAAAGGAATAGATCAGGAATTTGAAAATATACATGGTTATGTTACAAAGGTAACAAATTCGACTTTTGTAATAGAATTTAGAGCCGAATATTGTTTAGAGCCTGTTTCACGATATTGTATACTGGTGGATAATGACATAAATAATATAAGTATAGGATGCAAATCTGATTTCATAGGAAGTGGGGGTACAAAAGAAGATTTTAAGCTAAGCAATGGAGAAAGTCATAATGCCTTTTTTGAGTCTGTTTCAAGGGGAACGACACCAGGATTTCCTTATGTAGTACGTATTGAAACTAAAAATGGGGAAGAGATTAAATTGGCAGGATTAATGCGAGCCATAAATGACTCTTGTTATAAAATGATTCCAATACACTTCACAGACACGACTTTCTGATTTTCGCAAAATCAAAAGTTCTTTTGCGAACTTTCATTAAGAAATTAGACAAAGATATTATGGAGTGCTACCAAAAAAAACGATTGTTGTTGAAGTTCACCCGCGACTTGTCGCGGTCCGCCCTTAGGCAAGAGGGTAATGTGGGTAAGCGAATGCTATGCATTCGTGCGATTCCCGCCAATAGCGAACTGTACGCACACTCACAATGAGTTGTTGCGTACTTTTTTTGTTACTGAAGAATATTTTGGAATTTGCGTTTATTTTGGCACAAAAAAGAATTTATATGCTATAATCAACTAAGGAGATGATTGTTTATGGATAAAGAATACTTAGAAATGAAGAAAATGACTTATAGTCAACTTGTTAATTATCTACAAACAAAATATGGTGTTCCGCAGGGCTCCTATTGGTTAACTCCATCTTGTAGAACAAAAAACAATAAAATTATGAGAGGGAAAGAAGGATTATACTGTCACCATGTTCGCGAAGATTTATCTAATTGTTTATGCAATTCTTCACTTGCTGTAACAGTACCTTTTGAATGGCACCAGGACAATAATCTTGTATATTGCAATTTTTTAGAACACTCACTTTTACATTTAAAAATTGCAGAGTGGATTGATAAAGAAAAACCAAGCAATTATTCGCCAACAAGTGGGCTGGGGTATTTTGGTAATATCTCTGCATTTACTAGTGACATGCTTAAAGGACATAAATTCTCCATGCCATTCTATGCCTTGGTGCAGAAACAAATGAAACCATATAGAGAAGAAATAATAGAAGTCTTTAAAGAAGCTGGAAATTATAAATATGATGGACATTATATTGATTGGTATGGCATGTTGGGGCTTAAAGATTAATGTGCGTATAAAAGAGTTGGTACGCCGCCGTTAGCTCCAAAATTAAAAACAAGTCAAATTGATTTGTTTTTTTAAATTTTTAAAAAATTTTAAGTATTTAGCATAAATTGTTTTGATAAACAAAAAAGATTTGGTAAAATAATATTAACCAATTAATAAGGAGGTTTTTATGGGACTTTTAGATTTTGGCTTTGGTGGTGGCGGACGCCGTTTGACTCGTATGGAAAGAGAAGAACGCGAAGAGAGACGTGCACTTAGAAGAAGCATGAGAAAGCCAAAGGATGAGAAAGAGGGACCAATTTATAAGATTTTGACAAATGTTGCCATTGTTGGTCTTTTTGTAGCAGCTGGTATTTTGGTCGCTGGCATTATGAGTGGGTCATTCACTCGTTGGACAACACTTGCACTTTTGATTGTGGCAATTTTGTGTTTGGGACTTTTGCTTTTGTTGCCTTGGGTAAGAAAAGTTGAGAACAAGAAAAATTTGCCGTTGGCATGGACATTTGTTGGATTTACGTGTGCATGCGTGCTTTTATGGATTGTTTCTGCAATTTTGATTATTATGATTTATGACAAGGTTGATCACGGAACAATCACAGATGGATTTGGAATTGGCTGCATTATTTTCTTCCAAATTGCGCTGATTATTTCTCTCCAATTTGTTTTGGCACAAGTTGTTGCAAGCACAATTTTGAGATATATGAAAAAGTATATTCCTTTCCAAGTAATTATGTACCTTTCGTATGCTTTCGCTGATTTCTGGTTGACATGTCTTGCATTATGCATAAGATTTTCAGCAGGCGAAATCGTGTTTAGCCAAGGTCTTTGGGCATTTTTGGCTAGTCCACCAATGTATACAATGTTCTCTGTTGCTCTTGTTTATTGCTTGTTGTCTTCTACTGTTATTAACTCAATTGAAAAGAGAAGATATTATAATGCTAGACAAGATGTCACAGACGCTATTGAAAGACATGCTGAGATGTTGAATGAACAAATGGAAGCTCAGGCAAATGCAGCGGCACAAGAAAAAGCCCCAAAAGATGACACAAAGGAAAAACTTGCAAAGCTTAAAGAAATGCTTGATGAAGGTCTTATCACCGAAGAAGAGTTTAATAAAAAGCGTGAAGAAATAATCAACAAATTTTAAATAAAAGAGCTATCAATTGATAGCTCTTTTTTTGTCCTTTGGAAGAGTAAGTTTATAATGTTTTGTAAGCCATGCAAACGTGTTTTTCATTGTTTTTTCAATCGGACGGGGAGAGTAGCCAAAATCTTTTTTTGCCTTCTCGCAAGAATAATTGTGCGGGTCGGTGAGCGACTTGAGCATGATTTTGTTTAGGACCTTTGTAAACGGGGCACACATTTTGACCAGCCATGTTGGAAAGATGATTGGTCGCTTTTTTGAGCCTGAAAATTTGTTTGCTGAGAGATACATCTCTTTGATTGTCATGTTTGTGCCACTGATAATGTAATGGTCTTTGAGATTGTTGTTTGAAAGTGTGAGCATCGCAAGTGCGACATCTTCGACATCTACAAAGTTGTAGCCACCGTTGAAACCGAGTTCGCTTTTTCCTGAAAGGATGGAGCAAAGGATCTTTCCTAATGCGGATGGTTTTAGGTCATTTATTCCAATAACTGCAGTCGGAAGTACCATGCAGGCGTTGAACGATGGGTTTTGTTTCATTTGTGCCAAGACATATTTCATGGCACTGGCTTTTGACTGTCCGTAATTTCCTTCCACTAGGTCTGGGAAATAATCTTCTGGTTCTGTGATTGTCTGGTTTGGGTCTTGTGGGCGGGAGATGCCATCTACGCTTCCAACATACAAAAATCTTTTTACACCTTTTTCAAGGCATACATCACAGATGTTTTTCGTGTATTGATAATTTATTAGAAAACATTTCTCTTTTTCTCTGTTTGTCAAATCAATATAACCAGCAACATGGACAACAATTGAATCTTTTGTTATGACGCTTCTTAGAAAATCTTTGTCAGATAAATTTCCAATTTCTTGTGTCAAATTTTTATTTTTAAAATTTTCTGTAATTTTGTGGTGGTGAATCAATGTTATGTTTGCATTTGGTTCTTCTTTTTCAAGCAGGCGAACGAAGTTGTTTCCAACATGTCCTGTTGCACCGGTAATGACAAAATTTTTCATAAAAAATCACCTCTTTGTAATTTTAAAAAACGGCAAATTTGTTGTCAAATAAATTTCTAAAAAAATATTTAAAAATTTTAAAAAAAATTTTCAAATGCCTATTGACATGGTGCATATAATGCTTTAAAATAGAAACAACAGGAGGCAAAAATGGTTAAGAAAGTTGTGGAAGAACCTAAAGTTATTGGCTGCAGAAAGTCTGCTCAAGTTTCTTGTAAAGAGGGCGGATTTAGAGATGTTTATAGAGATGGATATTGCCAATCTAAGAGAACAATTAGAGATAGAAACATTTCTGTGAGAAATCGTCAAAGATTGGCAGCTCTTAAAGCTCAAACAAAGCAAATTGTTGTTGAGCATGAAGAAGCAATTATGGGGAAACATGAAGAAGCAATTATGGGGAAATAAAAATAAGAGGCTGACGCCTCTTTTTTTATTCTGCTTGAAAATTTAATTTTATGTCTTTTATCTTTTCTAATTCTTTGAAAACATCTTTGATAAATTTCTTTCGGTTTAGTTTTTTGACAATTTTGAAATTGCCCCTTGGGGTATAGCGAGGCGTTGTCTTTCCTATGCTTTCTTTGGTATCAACCCTTACAAAAGCCTTCTTTGTTTTGAAAAAGCGAGGTTTGATAAGATAGTAAACCGCACATAGGTCATTGTTTGCTATGATTTTTTCAGCATAGTTTGGTTCCCAAAAGGTTTGGAAGGTTTTTGCTAAAAGTTTTCCTATGTCGCCAAGATTTGAGATTTCATTTACCTGGATTTCATCAAAATAACCAATGTCTCTTCCTATGCTCGAAGGACACATAACAACAGGCAATTTTGAATAGGTTGTGACAGCAAAGGCTGGTGCATCTGTGCGGATGTTGAAAGAGTTGTGGTTTGGGTTTGTTTTTATTCCGTCTGGTGCTCCACCCATCATGACAACTTCTTTTAAAAGTTCTTTTGTTTCTGGATATTTTATAAGAAGTTTTGCTAGGTTTGTATGTGGTCCTAAAACGACCATTGTGATTTGATGAGGGTTTTCTTTGATAATCCTAAATGTTTCGTCAGTGCAGTCAACCTCAATTGGCTTTCGAACTGTTTTCTTGGGAGGTTTGTATCCGCCAAGACCTTCTTTTCCGTGCAAGAAAGTAGCGTCTTCTGTGTTGTCACTATAACGCTCTTCTCTTCCTACAACAATTGGGATATCTTTGTCGAACAAATCAAGCAAATGGCACATGTTTCTGGTGGCTTTTTCGATAGGAATGTTTCCATTTGTGATTGTGATAAGCTTTATGTCAAAATTTGGGTTTGTTAAGGCGAAAGCAAGTGCCGTTGTGTCATCTACGCCTGGGTCTGTGTCGATAATAAGTTTGTATTTTTTCATCTTTTTCCCTTTTATAGTTATAAGACAAGTATAATGTTTTGCCGGAGTAATGTAAAGTAATTTTGATTTGAAAATATATATTTAAACGAAAAATTGTGTAAATATTTTGTGTTTTTCTCTTAGTGTGATATTATACTTGTATGGAAAAGAAAAGAGATTATTTTAAAATAGTTGTTTCAATTATTTTTTCACTAGCCGTGCTTGGCGCATTTGGTTATGTTATTTGGAAGGGAGAGCCCGATCCGACACATGAATATTTGTGTTATGGAGCCATTTGTGCGTCGTTTTTGCTTTCGCTGATTTTTATAAAAAAATGCAGCAAAAAGATTTTGATAACCACTGCACTTGCTTTGAATGTGGCCGCTGACTATTTCTTGGTTTTTGATAAAACAATCCCAAATGCACAAACCATTGGGCTTTCGATTTTCTGTGCAGTGCAGTTTGTTTATATGATTTATTCGCTTGTTTTAAACAAGGGAAATGGTATTAGAGTGATAAATGTTGGGACTCGCGTTGCGTTGTGTCTTGGGGTTTATTTGATTATGCCAATGTATTTTGAACTTGGCTGGCTTGAAATGGTTGCTCTGTTTTATATAATCAATTTCTTCGTGAACCTTGTTTGTTTTGCTCTACACATGAAAACCGAGTGGGTGCTCTTTTTGGGATATTTCTTGTTTTTCTTGTGTGACATCTGTATTGGATTTGTCTATGGCGGAATAGAACTTTTCGGTTTAACGGGAACGAAATTTGCGGAAATTTTGATGACTTATGACCTTGCGTTCTACTTCTATGTTCCGGGCATTCTCATTATTTCACTCTCATCTGTATTTGCAAAAAAGGATAAATAATTATGGAAAAATATGACTTTAAAGAAATTGAACAAAAATGGCAGAAAAAATGGTTTGATGAACATTCTTTTAGGGCGATTGATTTTCACCCTACAAAACCAAAATATTATGTTTTGTATGAATTTTTCAATATAAGTGGAAACCTTCATATGGGGCACCTGAAGGGGACAATCCCTGCTGATGCGCTTGCTAGATATAAAAGGCTTAAGGGCTTTAATGTTTTGTTTCCTATCGGTGGTGACGCGTTTGGACTTCCTGCAGAAAATGCCGCTTTAAAAACTGGAATTGACCCACATGTGTTTGTTGAAAACGGGGCAAAAAATGTCTTTGAGCAGTCAAGAAAACTTGGTCTTTCTTTTGATTGGGACAGAACCTTCTGTACAAGTGATGAAGACTATTATAAATGGACACAATGGATATTTTTGCAACTCTATAACCACGGAAAGGCTTATAAGAAAAAGGGTGTTGTAAACTTCTGTCCAAACTGCAAAACGGTTTTGTCAAATGAAGACAGCCAAGGCGGAAAGTGCGATCGTTGTGGTGGAGATGTTGTGCAAGAAGAGCGTTCTGTTTGGTTTTTGAAGATGAAAGAATATTCTGAGAAGCTTCTTGAAAATGTTGATAGAATTGAAATGGCTGAAAACTTAAAAGAAGCCCAGAGAAATTGGATTGGAAAAAGTGAAGGCATGCAAGTATCTTTCGATCTTTTTGACTCGAAAGATCAAAAACTTGGTGATATCAAAATCTTCACAACTTGTGTTGAGACAATTTATGGTGTGACTTTCTTGGTTTTGGCACCAGAAAACGAACTTGTTGAGAAATATAAAGACAAAATTGAAAATTATGTCGAAGTGGAGAAATATAAGAAACAAACCGCTCTTAGAAGCGAGTTTGACAGAATCTCTGACCAGAAAGAAAAGACAGGATGCATTTTGAAAGGGCTTTATGTGAAAAATCCGCTTACAAATGCAAAAGTGCCTGTATATTTGGCCGACTTTGTTTTGAATGGTTATGGGACAGGGGCGGTTATGGCTGTGCCTACACACGACCAAAGAGATTTTGAGTTTGCGAAACAATTTGGTATCCCTATGATTCAAGTCATTGAGGGAGATTGCTCGAAATGTGCTGTTGAGAAGAAAGAATATCTTGCAAAAAATAGCAAGATGCTTAATTCGGCTGAATTTTCTGGTCTTTGTGTAAAAGAAGCGAAAGAAAAAATCGCTGAAAAGCTCATTGGAATTGGTTATGGCGAAAAGCAAGTAAATTATAAGATGCAAGACTGGTCTTTCAACAGACAAAGATATTGGGGAGAACCTTTCCCTATTGTCTTCTGTGATAAGTGTGGTGCTGTGGCTCTTGATGAAAAAGATTTGCCACTCGTTTTGCCAAAAGTGAAAGATTATCGTCCAAATGAAAAAGGAGATTCTCCACTTTCTAAGGCGACAGACTGGGTAAACTGCAAATGTCCAAAATGTGGCGGTCCTGCTCGTAGAGAAACCGACACTATGCCAAACTGGGCTGGGTCGAGTTGGTATTGGCTTAGATATATTGACCCACACAATGACAAAGCTCTTGCTGATTTTGAAAAACTCAAGTATTGGGGCAGTGTAGATTGTTATACAGGTGGAACTGAACATATCACAAGACATGTGCTTTATGCTTTCTTCTGGCAAAACTTCTTGTATGAGATAGGTGCTGTGCCTTCAAGAGATCCTTTCAAAAGAAAGATGGGAAGTGGTTTGATTTTGGACGACCAAGGCAAGAAGATGAGCAAATCTTCTGCAAACGGAGTTTCTCCACTTGAAGTTATTGATAAATATGGTGCAGATGCCGCAAGACTTCATGTGCATTTCTTGGGGGGATATGAGGACAATACTCCTTGGACTTATGATGGAATCACTGGCATAACTTCATTCTTGGAAAAAGTTTGGGCTTTGCAAGATATGATAAAGGGCGAAGATGTGTCAAAAGAGCATATTTTTGAGCTTAACCGACTTATTAAGAAAGTGGGTGAAGACCTTGAAAATCTTAAGCTCAACACTTGCATTTCTGCGTTTATGATTTTCATTAAGAAAATCAAAGAAGATGGATTTATCACAAAAGAAGAGTTGAAGGACTTTTTGATTTTGTTGAATCCACTTGCTCCACACATCACAAGTGAGATGTATGAAAGAGTCTTTGGTGGAAATATCATTGATGATTCTTGGCCAGAATATGACGAAAAATATTTGGTTGAAGATGTGATGAAATTGCCAGTTCAGGTCAATGGAAGGCTTTCTAAAGTTATTGAAGTTTCAAGAGAAATTTCACAGGAAGAACTTTTGGAAGAAATAAAAACAAAACACCCAGATATTTTGAATGGGCGAGAGGTCAAAAAAGAGATTTATATCAAGGGAAAAATCTTGAATTTGATTGTTTGATAGTATAAAAAAAGACCGAAATCAATCGGCCTTTTTTTTATGTTTTATTGATTGTCTTGGTCGTCTGGAGTAATTTTTTCAATCTTTTCTTTTTCTTCTGTCTCTTCAGCTTTTTCTTCGTCAGCCTCAATGACATTTTCTTCTGTTTCTTCACTTTCAAAGAGTTCTTTGAAAAGTCTCATAAAGTCGTCTGTTGAGTCATCGTCGTTTGCTTCAACTTCTGGAATTTCTTCAGCTTTTTCTTCAGCAACTTCTTCTTGTGCAGGAGTTTCTTCAGCAATTTCTTTAACTTCTTCAACTTGAGTTTCTTCAGCTGGTTCTTCAACTTCTTCAGCTGGAGCTTCTGTTTCTTCAGCAACTTCTTCTTGAGTCTCTTCTGCTGTTTCTTCTTGAACTTCTTCTGCAACTGGTTCTTCAACTGCTGTTTCTTCTTCTACATTTTCAGCTTCTGTAGTAGTTTCTTCTGTCTCTTCAGTTTTTTCTTCAGTAGCTTCTTCAGCAGGAGCCTCATCTTCAAGGTCTGTTGTGATGGCTGTCATGATTGTATCGATAGGTTCGAGCTCATCTTCTGCTTCATATGAAACTTCTTCTGTTTTTTCAGTTTCTTCAGCAACTTCTTCTTCAGCAGGAGCTTCAGTTTCTTCAGCTTCTACAGGAGTTTCTTCAGCAGGTTCAGCAATTTCTTCTGTGCTTTCAGCTGCTGCTGGGAGTGCTTCGAGTTCTTCAATAGCTTCTTCTTTTTCTTCTTCTTTTTCAGCTTCATTTTGTTGTGCAATCAAAATTGTGTTTGTCACATCAGCAGGAGCTTCTTCTTTTTCTGTTTCAACCTTTTTCTTCTCAGCAACTTTGATTGAAATGTAGCCAATCAAAAGTGCAAGTAAAACATATCCGGCACTAACTCCAAATGAGATGCCAAGTGCTGGAATTGTTTGATATGCATAGATGTTCATAATCAAATATACCCAGCAGAAAATGGCTAAGAATGGGAATACAAGTGTAGCCAAAATTGTCACTGTTTTTCCTGTTTCTTTGTTTTTTGCCAAAAATAGTATTGCGGCAATGCTCACTATTGAAAACAAAATTGCAAGAATGAATGTTGAGAGTCCTTCAGCAGCGAGATAGCCAAAATTCATTGTTTCAAGAACTAGTGATTTCATAAATTTACCTCCAAAATCTGACTCTATGATACCACGCTTTTTATGGTTTGTCAATATGCGTTTTTAAATATTTTGCGTTTTTTTGTTATTTTTGTTAAAAAAATTGCAAAAATTCTACCTTAAAGGTATAATAAACTTATATGAAAAAGAAAATTTTTGTGTTTATTTTTCTTTTTGTTGCGGTTTCTTGTGGAATTGGAAGTCTTGTTTTGTCTAACGTACAAAAAAATTCGATAAATGTTGGGCCCAGCTCGCTTTCTGTCGAGAGTTTGGATGGAAATTATTTTTTGGTGGCCGAACAAAACTCAAACTATGAATATCGTTTTAAGATCGAACAATTTTTGGAAGGAGAGTATTATTCTCTCGGTTTTGTAGATAGCAAGACAAACGCCCTGAACCTGTCAGAACAAAACATAAATATTATTCCGGGAGTGAAATATCGCTTTTCGGTTTGTTATGCAAAGGCAAGCAAAAAGGCGACGGGAAAAGTCGTTAAGTCAGTTGAGTGGTCACCAAGTTGGGTTTTGGACACGGTGGACTATTCAAATGTGGTCTTAAGCGAGCAACAAATTTTGTCATGGAGAGCGGTTTATTTGGCAGAAAGATATGAAGTGCGAGTTGTTGACAAAGACGGCAATGCACAAATATTGAATGCGAGTACAAATTCAATTGATTTGTCAGCCTTTTCAGTAGGAAATTTTAAGGTGTTTATTGTGGCCAAGTCATCTAATGACAATCTGTTTGACTCAAATGCTGGCCTTGGAAAAAATGTGAAAATCGAAAGGCAAAATGTCATTTTGAGCACTGATTTTGATGATTTGACCGCGGCGGAAATTGTTTCGACTGAAAATGTGAAATCTTTTTCGATTTTTGTAGATGATGAGTTTGTTGCGAGCGTTGAGATTGAATCAAACAAAATTGCTGCGGGCTACGCTTATGTGTTTGATGCATCTATGATTTTGGGGAGTGTGGGAAGCACTTCAAAAATTGAGATAAAATCAAACGAACAAGAGTTTGTGTTTGAAAGCGACTTGTTTGTTGTGCAATAAATAAAAGATTGCTATGTGGCAATCTTTTTTGATATATTCGCCTTTTTTGAAGATACTAGCTTCAAGAGGTGATTTTTTGAATGTCTTGAAGCAAATAGAAAATTTTTGTCAAAAATTGCATGATTCGGCCGATGTTTCAACTAGATTCCTTGAAAAAAATGGCGTGCAAATTGGCTTTGTGTATTTAAAAAGTATAACTGACAATCTTCTTTTTGTTGAGGGAATTTATCAGCCGATTTCTGTCTCTGAAGAGATTGTTGATTTTGAGAGTTTGAAGCAGGCAATTGGTTCAAATGACCTGTCTGTTGTGACTAGAGAAGAGGTTTTAGGGAAAATCTTGGAAGGGTCTGTGTGTATTTTTCTTTCGAGCGATGAGAGGTTTTTGATTGTAGATAATCTCAAATTTGATTCTCGTATGCCGAATGAGCCACCAACTTCACCTGTTATTTCAGGTCCAAGAGAAGGGTTTGTGGAAGATATAAAAACCAATATTTCGTTGATTCGAAGAAGATTTGCGAGCGAAAAATTGGTTTTTAAAAATCTTTGTGTTGGAGAGATAACAAAAACAAAAATAGTTGTTGCATATCTTGACGGGATTGCTGATGATAAAATAGTTGAGCAGATTGAAAACAAAATAAAGAAAATCAAAATTGATGGTGTAATTGATTCTTATTATTTGGTTTCTCTGTTGGCGGATAGGCCAAATTCGGTTTTGAGACAGGTGGGAAGTTCTGAAAAGCCGGACATTGTTGCAGCAAAAATGCTCGAAGGCAGGGTGGCAATTGTTGTCAACGGCTCGCCAATTGTTTTGACCTTGCCGTTTGTGTTTTTAGAAGATTTGCAAAGTAGCAATGACTATTATACGAATTATGTGTATGCCACTTTTCTTCGTTTTGTGAGAATGTGTGGACTTTTGATTGCTGTGCTTGGCCCGGGGCTTTATATTGCCCTTCAACTTTTTCATTATAATGTTTTGCCAATCAAATATTTGATAACTATTGCAGACTCGACACAGCAGATTCCGTTTACACCTTTCTTGGAGATTTTGTTTATTACTTTGCTTTTTCACATCTTGTATGAAGTCAGCTTGAGACTGCCGAGTTATTTGGGGCTTGCGACTTCAATTGTTGGGGCTTTGATTTTGGGGGACACAGGTGTAAAAGCAGGATTGATTTCTCCGCCAACTGTAATTGTTGTGGCGATAGGAAAAATCGCTCTTTATACGCTTCCGGAAGAAAATGCACAGATAAACCTTTTTCAATTTTTGTTTATTATTTTGGGGGCCACGCTTGGTCTTTTGGGATTCTTAGGTGGTGTGATTTATCTTTTTAATTATGTGAACGGCATTGAAAGTTATGGTGCGCCTTATCTTGCGCCATTTTCTCCATTTATTTTTTCTGATAACAAGGACGGACTTTTGAAAGTTCCGCTAAAAGACATGAAAACTCGACCTAAATCTTTTAGAAATGAAAAGAAGGAAAGAATGTCATGACAAAAGATAAGACAATCACAGCAGGACAAGCTGGCGCAATGTGTTTTTTTATGATTTTGGCAAACAAGATTTTGGTCTTGCCTTCTCTTCTTGTTGAAAAAACTAGGGCAGAAGCAATGTTTGTGCCAATTGTTTTGTTTTTAATTGAATTTTTGATGATTTTTTTCTTTTTTAAGTTGAAGAAGAAATATCCTAACTTTTCGTTTTCTGAAATTGTGAGAAAGTCGTGTGGGCGGTGGGCTGTAATTTTGACAAATGTTTTGTTTGTGGCTTTCTTTCTGTCAAAAGCGGTTTTGTTGTACAACCTAAAAAGCATATTTTTGAAGAGTGTGGTTTATCACGAAGAAAATGCACTTGTGTATTTTGTTTGTTTTGTGCCGGTGGTCACGCACATGGCGTTGGCTGGTCTGAGAGTTATGGGGAGAACTATGCAAGTGTTTCTGCCGACAATTTTTGTGCTTGTGATTTTTGTCGTGGTGGTGGGGTTTACGGGAATAACAAATATTCCTGCTTTTTTTGAGTCAAGTGTTTCGCAATTTTTGACAACAACCTTTGGGCATGTCGCGGCTTTTGGAGATAGTGTGTTTTTGTTTTTGATTATGGATAAGATTGAAGTGAAAAAAGGAGAATTCAAAAAAATCTTTTTGCCCACACTTTTTGCTGCGATTTTTGTGTGTTTGATAAATATAGTTTTTGTGTTGGCTTATTGTTATACTCCATTTATGCACCCTTTTGCTTTTTTTGAGTTGATTAGTTTTGTCAGAGAATATGGTGGGATGGGCAGGCTAGACCTTATTCCTATGGTGGGAATAATTGTGTTTTCATATTTTCAACTTGCTATGTATATGAAATTTTTTATGATTTCTCTGCAAAATTTGTTTGAAAAGATGGGTGACACACTGTCTGCAGTTGTTTTTGTATTTTTCTTTTTGCTCTTGGTGAATTTTGTGGTTTTGACATCAAGCCAAACAATTTTTTATGGGGAAATGATTTTGCCATATTTCATGCTCTTTCCTTTTGTCATTGTACCGATTTTTTCAATCATTGGGCTGTGTTTTAGAAAAAAAATTTTGGGGGCTGACGGATGAGGCAGTTTTTAGTTTCTTTAAAAAAGACTCCGATGATTTTGGTGGTCGTTTTGGTGTTTGTGATTTATGGGTTTTCAGCGCTTGGTGCACCTGCGGAAGTAAATGAATTTGCTATAGTCACATCAATTGGGCTCGACAGGCTTGAAGATGAAAGTGAAGGTAAATATGAAGTTTCGCTTTTGGTTTTTACGCCTGTTGCGGAGTTAAATTTTGTCGAAAATTATAAGGTGGTTTCTGCGAAGGCGGACAGCCTGTCTGACGCGATGTATCATGCTGGGCTTTATATTGGGCGAGAAGTGGGTTTGTCACATGTGAAAGTCGTCGTTTTAAATGAAAGGTTTGGGCAGGGAGATTTGGCAGAAGAATTGGATTTTTTGATAAGAAATATCGACATGGCGACGAGTACAAAAATAGTTATGTCAAATGTGGAGGCGAAGGAAGTTTTGAAAGTTATTCAAAAAAGCGATTCAGAAAGTTCGATAAAGGTCAGCGAACTTTTGAATTATAACAACAAATTTATTTTCACCGAAGATTCTTCTCTTGAGACTTTCTTTAGCGGCTGTCTTGGGCCAACAAAAACAGCACTTTTGTCTTTTATAAAATTGGAAAATGGGAAGAGAGAAGAGAATCAGGGGGCAAGCGAACAAAATTCTGGCAAAAGTGAAAGTGATAATAATGTAGACATAAAAAATGACGGAGAAACGGTTGTGTTTTTTGATGGAAAACAAAAGTTTAAGCTCTCTGGCGAGCAAATGAAAACAATAAACTTTTTGAGTGGAACATATCAAGAGGGAGACATTTCGGTAGAAAATATCACAAAAGATGATTTTGTAGATGCAACATTGATTTTTGACATTGTGGGTAAAAGAACGGACTATCGAGTGGTTTATGAAAATGGCATTCCTGTGATTTTGATAAATATTGATTTGAAACTTTTGTTGACCGAGATTCAAAATAAAGATGGGCTTGTGGGAAAAGATGTCGAGAGAATGGTTTTTGAAGATGAGATTTTGGACAAAATTTCAAGCAAGGTGAAAGAATATGTTTTTGAAGCCGTGTCTATTATGCGAGAAAATGAAGTTGACATTTTGGACTTTTATACTTTTTTAAACAATCTTTCACCTATAAAATTCAAAAAATTTTTAAAAACAAATGAAGGATTTTTTTTGAATAATGTCATCTTTAAAGTGGGAACAAGGATTTCGATAGAGTGATGTTTTGCGACAAAAATTTTGAATTATTTTGGTTTCTAGTTGTTTTATTTCTTTCTTTGTGATAAAATATTTGCGTATAATATGCTTATATATCTAAAAGGAGCTTTTAATGAACGAAAAGAAAAGGGGCTTTAAAATATCTTATCTTGTTGTGCTTTTGGTGGCTGTGCTGCTTTTTGCACTTCTTTTTATTGATTTTGGAAACAACGGAAAAGAACTCTCCGAGACCGATTTAAACAAAATTATTGTCGGCGACTATGATGGCGAAGAGGGCAAAGAACAGGCTATAGCGGTTTATTTTAAAAATGGAAAGGGCTATGTTTTGGTTGCTGGTTCACAATATAAAGAAAACCAATTGCCAACTTATTCAGACTATTTCTTTAAGTATGACCCAAACAACCACATTTATTTGCAAGAAATCAGAGATTTGATAAACGCTCAGGGCATTGAAATTCAAACATATTATGCTCCGGCCGGCATAAACTTCTGGGATATTTTGGTGCCTGTTTTGTATGTGGGATTTGCTATCTTCATTTTCTTTATGCTTTTTAGAATGATGGCTGGTGCAAACAAAAATGCAATGGCTTTTGGAAAGACAAAGGTAAAGACTTATACCATTTCAAAAGTTAAGTTTTCTGACATTGCTGGTATGGATGAGGAGAAAGCTGAGCTTCAGGAAATTGTTGAGTTTTTGAGAAACCCTAAAAAGTTTACGGACCTTGGTGCTAGAATTCCTAAAGGCTGTTTGCTCGTAGGAAGACCTGGTACTGGAAAAACTCTTCTTGCAAGAGCTGTTGCGGGGGAGAGCAAGGTGCCTTTCATTTCTATAAGCGGATCTGACTTTGTCGAAATGTTTGTCGGTGTGGGTGCTTCAAGAGTGAGAGATCTTTTTGATCAGGCAAAGAAAAATAAGCCTTGCATTGTGTTTATTGATGAGATTGATGCTGTTGGTCGTCAGCGTGGTGCTGGTCTTGGGGGCGGAAATGATGAACGCGAACAGACCTTGAACCAACTTCTTGTTGAGATGGATGGATTTGAACCAAACGAAGGAATTATTGTTTTGGCAGCCACAAACAGAAGTGATGTCTTGGACCCAGCGCTTATGAGACCGGGAAGATTTGACAGACAGATTTATGTTCATGTGCCAGATGTGAAGGGAAGAGAAGGTATTTTGAGAATTCATGCCAGAAACAAACCGCTTGACGAAAGCGTTGACTTTAATGTTTTGGCAAGAATAACAACTGGATTTACTGGTGCTGATATTGAAAATATGCTTAATGAAGCTGCTATTTTGGCAGCCAGAGCGGGTAGACCAAAAATCATCATGGAAGATATCACTGAAGGTATCAACAAGGTGACAATGGGACCACAGAAAAAGAGCAGAGTTTTGACTGAAAGAGAGAGAAAACTCACGGCTTATCATGAAGCGGGACATACTATTTTGGCGAAGAAGCTCAAATATTGTGAAGATGTTCAAGAAGTGTCTATCATTCCTCGTGGAAGTGCGGGCGGTTATACTATGTGTAGACCTGAGAATGATGATTCGACAATTTCGTTTAAGAAAGCAAACGATGATATCGCAATGAGCATGGGTGGAAGAATTGCGGAAGAACTTGTTTTGAAAGATATTTCAAGCGGGGCATCATCTGATATCAAACATGCTACAAAACTTGCAAGAGCGATGGTTTATGACTGGGGCATGAGCAAGAAAGTTGGATTTATGTCTCTTGGAGATGCACAAGAAATTTTTGTCGGCAGAGATTTTCAAACAAAGAACGACTTTTCTGAAAAACTTGCTGGAGTCGCCGATGATGAAGTTTTGGCAATTTTGAACGGAAACTATAAGCGTGCAAAAGAGATTTTGACCGAAAATATTGAATTTTTGCATGAGATGGCAAAGCTCTTGCTTGCTCGTGAGACGATTTATAAAGAAGAAGTTGATATGATTTTGGATGGCAAGAAGACCGAAGAAATCGTAGAAATTATGGAAGAGCGTGAAAGACATCAGCGCGAGAAAGAAAAGCGTCTCTTGGCTGAGAAAGAAAAATGTGAAAAACTTGAAATTTTTAAAAAGAAGATTGAAGAAGGCAAAAATCTCGTGAGAATGGGAATTATTTCTCAGCAAGAACTTGACCAGGTTCAAGCAGACTTTGAAAATTTTGAGAAGTCTTTGAATGAGGAAATTGAGCAAGAAATTGAAAATGATAGCAAAAAAGATGACAAGGAAGGCTGATAATGGAAGATAAAGAACTTTTGAAAGAAGAACAAGAAACTGGCGTTGTTGAGGCAACAGAAGGACAAGAAGACACTCAAAGCGTTGAGACAGTAAGTGAAGAAGAGATGGCGGAAACCGTCGTTGAAGAAACAGAGCCTGTAAAAGAAGAAATCAAAGAAGAGTCACCGAAGATAGAAAAAAAGCGTAAAGAGAAGAAACAAAAGGTTGTTCCTGATTATTCAGGGCTTTCTGATGATGAAATCTATACGAAAATGGAGACAGAAAGGCTTTTGAGAAGAAAGAAGAAAACAAGAATTGCGACACTGATTTCACTTTGTTTTGTTTTTGTTTTGTCTGTATGTGTGATTGTTTTCTCAACTGTGCCTGTTGGCCTTTATCCAAAATGTGTAGCAAAAGACTATGAGATGATTTCATTTTATCCTGGCACAACAAGTTCGAGATTTGCGTTTGAAGATGGCTCTAAGGGAGCGAAAGAGTTTGATGAACTTTTGGATAAGTCATTTAGTGAAGTTTATTTGACAGCTATTTTCAGCGGAAAATTGGGAGAATATGAGATTGAAGAGAAGTATGCGACAAACTTTGAAGATGCCGTTTCTCAAGATTTTGTTTCTTCAAACAAGTATTATGTGGCTTTTGAATATGCGCAAGATAAAGTTGTTTTAAACAAAAATGGAAAGAAGTATGTCTCAAAAGTTTCTGCAAAAGATGATTTTGACGGGACACTTAAATATAAAACAGCATATTTGCATGTAAGTGACAAAGATGGTTTTGTGGACACAGCAATTTATCTTTCAATAAACAACTATCCAGATGCAACAAAAAACAAAACTGTGAAGATAACTGTCAGAGCAAACACTTATCAAATTTATAAGGCTTGGAGCAACTTGTACGATATTTATAAAGGAGTTTAAGATTGAGAAATCAATCTTTTTCTTTTTTCTTTGAAAAATGCTTGACATGTGAAAAAAGATATGTTATGATCAATGCGTAAAAAATCTTCCTAAGACCGCAAGTGCCCGTGGGCGTAAACAGAAATGTGCTTGCCGAGGAAAAGCGACATATGTGATATTTCTATCTCTATGACTTTTCCAAGGTTGTAGAGATTTTTTATTGAAACACAAAATTTTGTTAAAAGGAGGTATAGACATGAGTGCTAATTTTGAGGCCAAGAAACTTGTTGTTGATGAAATCAAAGACAAATTTTCTAGGGCTAAAACTATTGCTTTTGTTGACTATCGTGGAATCACTGTTTCTGAAGACACTGCTCTTAGAAAGAGTTTTAGAGAAAACGGTTGTGAATATAAAGTTTATAAAAATCGCTTGATGTTGAAAGCACTTTCTGACCTTGGCATTGAGTGCCCAGCAAATTGTCTGGAAGGCACAACTGCTGTTGCTCTTGGATATGACGATGAAGTAAAACCTGCAAAAATCGTTTGTGATGCAGTAAAGTCAACCAAGAAAATTACTATCAAATTTGGTATTTTAAATGGTGCTGCCGTTGATGCTAAAAACATCGAAGCGCTTGCAGAGCTTCCTTCGAAAGAAGAGCTTATTGCAAAACTTCTTGGAACTCTCAACAACACAGCTTCAAGCTTGTGCAGAGTTCTGTCAGCCCCATCTCGTGGGCTCGTTGTTGCTTTGAATGCAGTTGCAACAAAATAAAAAAAACTGCTTAGAGAAAATTTTTAAAGGAGAAAACTAAAATGGCTGATATTAAAAATATTGTTGAAGAAATCAAAAAATTGACTATCGTTGAAGTTTCAGAGCTTGTTAAAGCTTTGGAAGAAGAATTTGGTGTTAGCGCTGCTGCTCCAGTAGCAGTTGCTGCTGCTCCAGTAGCTGGTGGAGCTGCTGCTCCAGCTGCAGAAGAAGAAAAGAGCGAATTCAACATCTTCTTGAAAGAAGTTGGTGCAAACAAAATCGCTGTTATCAAGGCTGTTAGAGAAGTGACAGGTCTTGGACTTTCTGAAGCAAAAGCTATCGTTGATGGCGCTCCTGCAATGGTTAAAGAAAACGTTGCAGCTGCTCAAGCTAAAGAATTTGAAGCTAAATTCAAAGAAGCTGGCGCCGTAGTAGAATTGAAGTAATTTTAGAAAGAGAACAAAATTTTTGTGTTTCAAAAAAAACATCCGAATTGGATGTTTTTTTTATTTGCATTTTGAAATTATTTCGAAGAGATGAGATTTGAAAGCATCTATATCTACATCTACACATATCGTTGCATTTGGTTTCTTTTCAAAGTCTATGTCGATATATCCAAAGTTTTCTCCGTTTTCTTGGTAATATTTTATTTCAATGAAACCTTTTTCTGTTTTTATGAGTTCGGGGTGGGCGAGATAGAAAACTGCACATGGGTCGTGAACTGCGGCACCATAATCTCCAACATGAAAATCATGATATTCTGAATACATTTTTGCGAGCAGTTTTCCTGTTTTGTTCATTTTTTTGATTACTTTGATCTCATCAAAGTTTAGATATGCCATATGTCCAAGTTCCATTGGCACCATAACAAGTGGAATTTTGCTTTTAAGCACAACATCTGCTGCTTCAGGGTCATAACCAATGTTGAACTCTTTGTAAGGTCTGCCACATATTCTTTCTTTTGTTCCACCCATAAAAACAATTTCTTTGATGTGTTTTTTTGCATCAGGGTATTTTTGGAGCATTTTTGCAATGTTAGTCATTGGGCCGATTGACAAAATAGTGGTTTTCTCTTTGGTTGAAATGAGTGTCTTATAAATGTTGTCGCACGATTCACCATCAAGTGGTTTTAATTTTAAGCGCTTTTTGTTGTAAATATAGCCACCGAAGCCACTCTTTCCTTGTGCACTTATAGGATAAATAGATGGGCGACAAAGAGGGGTAAGTGAGCCTTGACTGACAGGAACATTCATATCAAAAATCTCAACGATATGAAGTGCATTTGAAACTATATTTTCCATTGGGCTGTTTCCACCGGCACAAGAAAGAAGCATTATGTTTAAATTTTCACATTTTGATGCATATAGAAGTGCGGTGGCATCATCTATGCCTGGGTCACTTTCAATAATTATATTTTTCTTTTCTGTCATAATTTCCTCATAGATGTAGTATATCACAAAGATAATTTTTATCAAAACAAAAGGCAAAAAGAAACCATAATTTGGTTTTTAACAAATATAGTGTAGTATGTTTTGCATAACACACAAAATATTGTGGTTTTGCTTAAAAAATCTTTAAGTTTGTTTATTGACAAAAAGAGTGCTTTTTCAGCAATAGCACTTTTTTTTCTCTCTTTTTCTCATGTTATGCTTGAAAGAGAAAAAAGGAGGACTTTATGCAAATAAAAAGTCGCATTCACAACAAGGTTTTGTATGTTTTGCTTTGTGGAGAGTTGGATGAGCATAGTGCATCTTATACGAGAATAACTTTGGATGATATTTTTGACAAGCCAGACTTTGAAAAGATCGTTGTTGACTTATCTGAATTGTCTTTTATGGATTCTACTGGAATTGGGGTGTTGATAGGGCGTTATAAGAGAATGAAGGAGAAAGATATTCCAATTTTTATTGCGAATCCGTCTTCGCATGCTGAAAAAATTTTTTTAATGACAGGGCTTTATGAGCTTATGCCAAAAATTGTTTAGGAGGATTTATGAAATATTCGAACTTTATGGAAGTGACCTTTAAGGCACTTTCTGTCAATGAAGGATTTGCCAGGGTTTGTGTGGCGTCTTTTTGTGTGCAGTTGAATCCATCTGTCGATGAGATAACCGACATAAAAACTGCAGTATCTGAGGCAGTGACGAACTGTGTTGTGCACGCCTATCCAACATCTGTGAAAGGAGATGTCACTCTTAGATGTGAGCTTGAAGGCGACTTGATAACAATTACGATTTCAGATAAGGGTGTCGGAATAAAAGATATTGAAAAAGCACGAGAACCCTTCTTTTCTACAAAACCTTCTGCGGAGCGTTCTGGCATGGGATTTACGGTTATGGAAAGTTTTATGGACGATGTGCAGGTGGTGTCAAATTCGTTTGGAACAAGTGTCAAAATGACAAAAAAAATAAATGCAGAGCAGAGCTCTGTTGCGGGGTTTTGATGCTGTGCCAAGACGAAACTCTTGAACTGATTAAAAAAGCACAGATGGGCGATGAGAATGCCAAGGAAATACTTGTCAAAGAGAATTCTCCACTTATAAAAAGCGTGATTCGTTGGTTTAGGGACAAAGGTGTGGAATATGATGATCTTTATCAACTCGGATGCATGGGATTTTTGAAGGCGATAAACAACTTTGATGTTTCTTTCAATGTCAAGTTTTCGACTTATGTTGTGCCTATGGTTGTGGGAGAGATAAAGAGATTTATGCGTGATGATGGTGCCATAAAAGTTTCAAGAGCAATAAAAGGATTGAATATAAAGATAAACAAATTTTCTGAACAGTTTTTGATGGAGCATGGCAAATCACCTTCTATAACAGACATTTCAAAGCAATTTAAGATTGAAGAAAATGAAGTTGTGATGATTATGGACTCGGCAAAAATGCCGATGTCTCTTTATGCTCCACTTGATGATGCGGATGAAGACGGCTTGACAGTTATTGACCGGTTTGATGGGCAGTATAACGAAGATTTTGTTGAGAATTTTGCCTTGAAAGACTTGATTGACAAACTGGAAGAGAGAGATAAAAAGATAATTTTGCTTAGGTATTTTTATGATAAGACGCAAAGTGAAATAGCCGAGCGACTTGGTGTTTCGCAGGTGCAGGTGTCGAGACTTGAAAACAAAATATTGGAGAATTTGAAGAAAAAATTGAATGAATAAAAAAAACTAGGTTGAACCTAGTTTTTTTTGGAGCTGGCGAAAGGAATCGAACCTTCAACCTGCTGATTACAAGTCAGCTGCTCTACCATTGAGCCACGCCAGCTGGTGCCCAAAGGTGGAATCGAACCACCGACACAGGGATTTTCAGTCCCTTGCTCTACCGACTGAGCTATCTGGGCATATTGATGGTGGGCAGGGATGGATTCGAACCATCGAAGACATAGTCGACGGATTTACAGTCCGTTGCATTTGGCCGCTCTGCAACCTACCCACGCTGCGAAACAAACCTCATCGCTACGCAACTGCGTTGCTGCCGCATTTATCGTTTTGTTTCTTGCTTTTCCCCAAAAATGGCAAGCATTTTCGTGGACCCCGGATTTTGCGAAACAAACCTCATCGCTACGCAACTGCGTTGCTGCCGCATTTATCGTTTTGTTTCTTGCTTTTCCCTTGGGGGATGGCGACTCGGATGGGGCTCGAACCCACGACCTCCAGCGTGACAGGCTGGCGTTCTAACCAACTGAACTACCGAGCCAAGTCGCCTTTGTTATTCTAACATAAACCATTTTTCTTTTGCAAACTTTTTGCCAAATTTTTATAAATTTTGGTGGGCCTTCACGGACTCGAACCGCGGACCAACCGGTTATGAGCCGGTCGCTCTAACCAACTGAGCTAAAGGCCCAAGTTTGCTGGTCGGGGTGGAGGGTCTCGAACCCCCGACCTCACGGTCCCAAACCGCGCGCTCTACCAACTGAGCCACACCCCGAAATTTATGTTGACTTGGATATTTTACGATATTTATCTTTAAATGTCAAGGAAAAATCGCAAAAAAATTCTTAATTTAGATTATTTCCAATTTTCAAAATTTGTTTAATTTTTGTTTGTTTAAAAGCTTGGTTTGTTGTAAAATTCTTTAAAGGGGTGGGAAATGATAAATATTGCTATTGATGGTTTTTCTGGAGCTGGGAAATCAACGCTTACAAAACTTTTGGCAAAAAGACTTGGTTTGAAGGTCTTGGATACCGGTGCGATTTTTCGTGCAATGGCGTTTGGTTTTGATGAAGCTGGGTTTAAATCTGTAAACAAAACAAACGTGAAAAAGTTTCTTTCAAGTGCCGATATTTCTGTAAAATTTGATGGTGATAAGCAACATGTTTTTGTAGGGAAAAGGGATGTGACTGATTTCATCAGAACAGAAAAAATCAGCCTTTTATCTGCGAAACTGTGTGTGTTTCCTGAAATAAGAGAGAAATATTTGAAAATAGCACAGAAATTTGCGCATGAAAATGATTGTGTGATGGAAGGGAGAGACATTGCAACTGTTGTTATGCCAAATGCGAATGTAAAAATATTTTTGGCGGCAGACGAGCAGACAAGGGCGAAGAGAAGATTTTTAGAGTTGCAGGCGAAAGGTGTCAATACTACGCTTGAAGAGGTTTTGCAAAACATGAGAGAGCGTGACGGAATTTTTGACAAGGGTGTCACACCGCTTATGCCAACAAGTGATAGCATTGTTGTGAATAATACGAATCTTTCGTTTGAAGAGACTGTTGATGAGTGTTTTGAGATAATTCAAAATGCAATTGGCAAAAATGATGCGATTAATATAGCTATTGACGGTTATGTTTGTAGTGGAAAAAGCACAATCGCAAAAGCGTTGGCAAAAGAGATTGGCTTTAAGGTTTTTGATACAGGAGCACTTTATAGGGCGGTTGCTTGTGCGTTTGACTATATGCATTGTGATGAAACCAAAATTTCTGAAGGCTATATAGAAAAATTTGCAAAACAGATTTCAATAAGTGTTGAATTTATTGACAATGTTGAGCATGTTTTTGTAAATGGAATAGATTATACTGCTTATCTTAGAACAGAGCATATAAGTGAACTTTCAGCAAAACTTTCGCCGTTTGTTTGTATCAGAGAAAAGGTTTTGAAGCTTCAACGAGATTTTGCAAAAAAGAACAATATTGTTATGGAAGGGCGTGATATAGGAAGCTTTGTATTGCCAGATGCTCAGTTTAAGTTTTTCTGCACCGCAGATGAAAATGTGAGAGCGAAAAGGAGATATGAACAACAACGAGCTATGGGCAACGAAGTAAAATTTGAAGATGTTTTAAAAGAACTTCAGGAGAGGGATTTTAAGGATGTTCATCGTGATCATGGGGCATTGAAGATTTTGGAAGATTCAATCATTGTTGACACGACAAAAAGCAGCCTTGAGCAGAGTGTAAAATTTTGTTTGAAACACATAAAAAAGAAATATCCAAACATCTAAAATGTTACTTTTGGGGGTTGTTTGTGACACACCCGGATGCGTTGGGGTCAAATTGGAGAAAAATGTCAATTTTTCTTCAATTTTTTTTCAAAAACTGTTGACTTTTTTCTTTTCATTGTAGTAAAATACACATGTCGCAACCCAAAAATGAGCGTTGTGACGAGATACTTGAAAATTAAATAGTTTATTTGAATCAAACAATATAACTTTATGCAAAGTTTAAGTCAATGTTAGTTATCGAGTTCAGGAAATAAAATATCGGGGTAAGTGTAAACCCCAAATCTAGAAT
>Ga0310690_10002141_pt1 | contig 32912 bp, 48 predicted proteins | sample AusTroGonzalo_MG_2_FD_207661 | JGI IMG/M metagenome (GOLD analysis project Ga0310690, IMG submission 207661) | Bovine rumen microbial communities from tropical cattle in Woodstock, Queensland, Australia - Gonzalo_04 (v2) (version 2) | ecosystem: Host-associated > Mammals > Digestive system >...
GTAAGGAGGTCACTCGACAATCGAGTCGAGAGGAGGGGGGGATTACTCCGGCGCGAGAATCTCACGCAGCGGCCGACACTTCGGCGTCGGGAACACATTCGGATCAACACGCCGGATTTCATCCTCGATCTCGCACGCACGCTCAAAGTCTTCCGGGCACTCGACCTTCAGCCTCAGCCACTCGAACATAGTCCGCTGCGGGCACATAATACACGACGTCCGCACCGGCACCGGCCACCCGGCCTCCCGGATGATCCGTACGCAGTCCTCCCGGCTCAACCCCAGCTCGATCAGCGGGTACCGCAGCTCGATATACTGCACGCCCGCGGACTTTCGCGCCCGCCTGGCCTCGTCGGTCGAGATCCCGAGCCAGTGCTCGAACCGTTCGATGCCGTTCTCCTTCACGAACTTCTTGGTCACGACCTGTTTCCACACGCCGTTGCAGTGGGTCGTCAGATGCGACACGCTGCCGTCCTGGTTCATTCGAAAAGCCGGCAGGTTGCAGTGCCCGTCCCGGCTCATCAGGTCCACGCTGACGTAGCGCTTCGACGGCACAAGGTGGAAAGTCACGCCGGCCTCGGCCATCCGCGGGATCGTGATCTCGCGGATGTAATCGTAGGTCTGCGCGCTCTCGTATCCGCAGTCGACCATCAGCGCCAGGTCCGGCTTCGGCAGGATGCCCTGGCAGATCAGCACGGCGATCGCCGTCGACTGGATCCCGCCGCCGCTCGACCACACGATCTTCTCGATCGACGGCGCCTCGCGTTTCTCCCGGTGCGCGCCGTTCCAGGCGTTGGAGCAGGCGACGCTGCAGAACTTCTTGGCGCGCCGCACACTCTCGAAGGAGCAGCCGCAGTTTTTACAGGTCAGGGTGATCATGCGCGTCTCTCCTCCGGCGGCACGGTCCGCCGCCGCAGCGCCTCGCCGATCGGCGACAGTTTCCCGCTGTACCGATCGTGCATCGCGTTGTGCGCCTCGGCGGATAGCGCGATCAGGTTCCATCGCGCCCACTGATACTCCGGGTAATCCTCCGCCGGCCAGATGTGGTGCACGGTCGTCGCCGGGACATTCTTCCCGAAGCGCCGCGCGTACTGGCACCGATACCCGGCAGCGCGCAGCACCGACGCGCGGATCCTGGTCCAGCGCCCGGTGTGATAGATCGAATCAGGTTTGCTCATAAACGACAAAAAGCCGGAGCCCTGGTCAATCCGTTTCGGATCGTCCCGGGCTCCGGCTTTCAAAGCTCTGGCCTCTGCGTATGTTCAGGATCAGCTCGCGTTTGCATTGTCGGCATTGGATCGGCAGCGCGCTCGCCTCGGTGCTCGGCGTGACGCGCAGCAGCTTCTTGCCGCAGTACGGGCAGCATGCGAAGCCGCCCTTCTTCGCCAACATTCTACCACAATCCGAGTCTGCGGTCAACGATTTTCGCCCCCTTGTCCTAAATTTATTTGATGTTCCGAGCCAGAAAGAAATATTAAAGAAAGCCTCACCGCCGCCGGCGCCGTCGCGTCCGGACGCCGGAGCAAAAGCAGCGCGCGGGCAGCCGGTACTTGATCACCGCGAGCTCCGCAAACTCGGTCGAGCGTCGCTCCTGCAGCAGCACGGTCGCGACCTTCGGCGCGCGCAGCCTGGCGCTGTCCTCGACGATCCGCACGTCGATCTCGGGCTTGCGGCAGTTCCGGGTACATCCCCAGCCGTGCAGCCCCGGCCTGCACTCGTACTCCTGCGCCTCGCGCAGTTCCTTGCTCATGTATTTCGCCTGTGTCTCGTGGTTCTTCTCCTCGTCGACGCGCAGCTTGGTCACGTCGATGTCGCTGCCATAGATCCAGCAGGCGCGGATCATGTCGAGGTCGTCGCCGGTGCTGTCGATCACACAGTGATGGTGCCAGCGCCCGGACTCAGAGCTCAGCGCCTCCGGTGCGTAGATCACGCGCGGCTCGGGCAGCCCGGCCTCGCGTCTGGCCTTGCGCAGTTTCGACAGAAAGTACTTGAACCGCCGCTGTGCTTCCTTCCGGGTCTTCGGCAGATGCGCGTCGTCGTAGCTGAGGCAGACGACCAACCCGGAGCCCGGCGTCGGGAAGTTGACCGCAAGCCGCAGCTCCAGCTCCCGCGCCGACAGGATCTTGTTCCGCAGCGCCTGGGCCTCGCTGGTCGCTTTGGCCTTGGCCTTCCGCGCCTTCGGGCTGTCGCCCTTTTGCCGCACCGGGCTGTCGATTTCGTAGACGATCGCGCCGGCGTCGATGATGGTCCGTTGTTTCATAGAGCCCTCCGGCTTCCGGCCGCTGAGGGCTCCGAGCTCCGTTCTTATTTTCTTGCCAGACCCCGCGCGCGTCTGGCCCTGGGATTGATCCCGAGCTCCGCGCCGAGCGCGAGGATCTGCTTGGTCAGTTTGTCCTGCGCGGCGATCCACTTCCCGCCGTCCTCGGCGTCCCCGCGGGCGATGCACTCCTGCACCAGCTGGCTGATCCGCAGGTACTCGTTCTCCGCGAGGATGTACTTTCCGCAGATGTCGACGTTGAGCGCGTCCAGGGTGCCGAGCCGCTGGAGCTCCGGCGCGAGGGCGTCCCACCTGGCGGCCAGCGCCCCGGCCAGATACGCCGGCGCCGGGAGACGTCCGGGCTTCTCAGCCATCGAGGAGCACCGCCTTCTTCCCGGTGAACTGCTCCCACCGGTCGATGATCACGTCGCAGTAGTGCGGGTCGATCTCCAGCATCCGGCACCGCCGACCCAGCTGCTCGCAGGCGATCATCGTCGTGCCGGATCCGCCGAAGGGGTCCAGGACGACCATGCCCTTCTCCGTGCCGTCCAGGATGGCGTTGGCCACCAGCTCCACGGGTTTCATCGTCGGATGCAGCCGGGAGGCGCGCGGCTTCGGGAAGTCCCAGACCGTGCTGCGGTACTGGCCGCGCCGGAAGTTGTGATGGCGCTCTGTCCAGGTGTAGAAGATCGGCTCGTGCTGGTAGTCATAGTCCAGCCGACCGACGGAGAAGGTCGGCGCGTTCTTCCGCCACATCAGCACATGACGGACAGGAAGCCCGGCATCCCTCATCATCATCATCATCAGGCCCAGGCTCCCGCCCTGCGGGCTGGTAACGAAGTACACCGCGTCCTCGGCGGAGGCCTCGCGAACATTGACAAAGGCCGCTTTAAGCAGCGGGTAGAGCTCGTCCTCCGTGAGGGTGTCGCCGACGATGTTCTCCTTGCACCGTCCACTTTCCCCCCCCCCCGACCTCGTCGAGGACCTTGTTCTTGTCACCGATGGCGACGCCATAGGGAGGATCAGTGAAGGTCATGTCGGCAGGATGGTCACCGACCAGGCGCTGCACATCCTCGGCGGACGTGGCGTCTCCGCACATCAGGCGGTGATCACCGAGCTGCCAGATCTGCCCGCGCTTGGTGCGAGGTTCCTCGGGCGGTTCCTCGTCGAAGTCATCCTCGCGGATCTCCGGCGTCTCATCGTCCTCGTCCTCCCCGAGCACCAGCCCCTCCGGGTCGAAGCCCGTGATGCTGACGTCGAAGCCGGCGGCCTGCAGGGCCTGCATCTCGCTGCGGAGGATCGCCTCGTCGGTGCCGCTCTGGGCCAGCAGGTTGTCGGCGTGCACGAAGGCGCGCCGCTGGGTCTCGCTCAGGCCCTCGATCTCGATGCAGGGGAACTCCGTGTCGCCCCGCTGCCGCGCGGCCAGGATCCGCCCGTGCCCGTAGATCAGGTTGCCGTCCTTGTCGATGCCGGCCGGCACGATCCGCCCGAACTCGTCGAAGCTCCCGACCAGCTTGTCAAGCTGCTCCTGCGGATGCAGCTTTGCGTTGTTTTCATAGGGGATCAGTTCGTCGATCTTCTTCCAGACAAGCCGGATCTTTTCTCTCATTTCACGCCCTCCTGTATTGCGTTACGACCTCCAGCTCGCGCCAGTCGGTCCGATCCGCAAAGTGCAGGATCACGGGATCGAAGCACGGCGCTGTGAACTTGCTTGTGTTCCATCGGCTGTCGAGGTCGAGGATCCGGCAAAACATCTGCATCGCGTCCTGCCCGACGTAGGGGTGCCAGGTCGTATTGAGCTCCTCGATCATGGCGTCGTCGACGCCGTCCTCCCGGATCCGCGCCAGATCCATGACACAGATCCCGTTGTTGTAGTACGGCCGCCCGATTGCCCGGCTCATATACTCCTCGCGGCACATGGCGACATGGCAGCCCTGCAGATCCATCGTCCACAGCTCCGAAATGTCGCCGAGCACGATCGTGTCGCAGTCGATCGAGATCACCCGGTCGAGGGGCAGCACCTTCGAGAAGGCCGCCCGGATCGGCCCGAACTGCTTCCACTTGGTCGTGGTCGGCAGCTCGTTGAAGTAGTCCCGCCAGCGCCAGACGATATTGCGGACCGGAAGATCGTAGAATGGGTCCGGGTCTTCAGTCAGCGTCCACACCGTCGCCGTCGGGTTATGAGCCAGCAGCGAGCGGATCGCGGTGTAGAAGTCCTGGTAGATCTCCCGGGATCCAAAATAAACAACGTCCATACATGCACCTCACGTTCTCACAATGCTGACGTTCCCGGTCTTGAGCTTCGTGCCCTTGTCCTCCAGCCCGCAGCGGCTGGGATCGTTCAGACAGGGATTCGTGCAGTAGGCATTGTGCCAGCAGTCCCGGCAGCAGTACCGATCCCCGCGATAGTCGCAGTAAAACCGGCTGCACATGCGCTGATCCTTCACAAGCCCACCTCTTTTTCAAAAACGACCGGCCCAGGATCTCCATAATGATGATAATCGGGGCGCGGGCCGAGGGCGCGAATATGCTCACACATGGCGACCTGTTTTTCGTCGCAGAGATAGCCGCCCTCGTCCGGCTTGCCATAATACGGGCAATCCTTCCAGCGGCAAAAGGCAGCGTCTTCAAGATTTCTGATTGTTTTCACCGTTTCACCCCCGGCTCACGCCTGGCCTTGCGCCGTCTCTCGGCGCGCTGCACGGCGGCGTCGGTCCTGGCCAGATCGTTCAGCCCGGTCAGGTGGCACACGACGGAGAAGGCGTAGAGGTCCGCCGGGTGCGTGAGTTTGATCGGCTGCCCGCAGCACGGGCATGTGTCGCCCGTCTTATACAGGACCATGCTCTGCCTCCTTCTTCAGCTCGCCGCGCAGATACTCCTCCAGGCTGTCGCAAAGAAAACGGTTTTCACAGAAAAGAGTCACAGCACAAGGGAAGCCGTTTTTGGAAATGGATTCACTCGAGATCTGGATCGCCGGGCAGTCGGCACATTTCCCGCTGCGTACAAGGGTTAAATATCCGTTCATTTCTCCACCTCCACGAGACAGTCCAAAAGCCTGACTGGATTGAACGCGACGATCTTGTTCGCTGGGTTCGACCATCGGCCGTTGTTGAAATAATCAATGGTCACAAAATACTTATAGGCGGGGATGCGGTCGAGCGCGAAGTGAGGGAAGCACCAGTTTTCACAAAGCAACTGATACCACCCCGGCTCGGCCGGCGTCTCAGAAACAGCCGGCGACCACCCGAGCGCAGTTAACACTTCTATTTCGATGCTGCTCATTTCTCTGCCTCCTTTACCAGTCCGGCCTCGTCTTGCCGGCTGATCGCCTCGATCACCTGATCGAGCGTCAGGTTTTCGCGGGCCACGCGCCCGTCGACCTTCATGCAGTAGACCGGCTCGCCGGTGTCCGGATCCACGCCGGTCTTGTTAACTTTCAGTTTCAGCACGTCTCCGCCTCCCTCTTAGCTCCTCGCGCAGACACCCGCAGGAGCGCGTCGCGCCCTTCCGGAGGCAGCTGCCCTGCACGACGGTCTCGCGGCCGCAGTCGCAGCGGCATCGCCACGTCGGCACGGCTACGAAGCCGCCGTCGTAGTAGTATGTCCCCTCCCGCCGGAGGACCAGGAGACGCCCGAAGCGTCTCCCGGTCAAATCGATCAGCGCGCTCATTCTTCCGGCATCTCAAACTTCCCCGGCAGGGGCAGCCAGGCGGCGACCACGCTCTCGCTCTCACCGCTCGACGTCTTGGCGTCCTTCCAGAACTCACCGGTCCAGTAAAGCAGCTCATAGTCCGCGTCCCAATTATGCCAGCTCGACCAGGTGAGATACTCGCCCTCGGCCGGCGGCGTCCCGGTCCGCCAGGTCGGTGTGTCCGGATCGGACACCGCCGCCGGCTTCTCGCCGAGCAGATCCGCAGCCGTCGTGTGCAGGCGCTTCGCCATGCTGCGCAGGTCGCCGATCCGCCAGGGCACGACGGCCTCGTCGCTGTAGAAGGTGCGGTCTTTTATGTTCCCGGCCGCCCACTCGCGGACGTCCTTGACCTTTGCCGCCGAGTAGCTGTCGAAGATCCGCTCGTCGTCCTTGAGACCGGAGGCCTCGACCAGAGGGAGCAGTTCCTGGCAGCGGCGGGAGATCTGCTTCCGCAGGATCTCTTGCTTGTCCTCCTCGCGTTTCTTCTGCTCGGCCTGCTTCTCGGCCTCGACTTCCTTGTCGAGCTTGAAGCGCGCCTTTGCCTCCTTGCATGCCATCCGGCAGCCCTTCTTCCCGCGGTAGCAGTCCATGCAGCACTGTGTGCCGTCGCAGATCTGCCAGTAGTACGGGGCGAAGACGGAGCAGACGACGCGGGCCTCGACGTTGTGGCAGTCCGGTCCGCCCGCGTGGGCACGGCAGCGCAGGGGAGTGGTCAGGGCTTCTAGGTGGTCGTGGACCTCCTTGACGGTCGCGGCGACCGGCATCTTCTTTCGCTTGCCCTCGCTGAGCTCGTGCGCAATCGCCACCTGTAGGTTGGCCGGCAGCCGGCTGAGCTGGTAGGCCGCGTCCTCTACGAGCACGCCCTCGTCGTAGTAGGGGAGGAGCTCGCTGTCCAGGTTGCTGCGGATCGCGTGCAGGCGGGCGAGTTTCGACGCGCTCACCCTGCAGGCCTCGGCGACGTGGTCGCGCATGCGGCCCGGGAACTCGACGCCCTGCTCCTTGAGCTCGTAGAGCAGCTCCGTGACGCGCTCGGCCTGCTTCGACAGATCTGCCGAGGACATGACGCGCGTCGCGGCGTTGGCGTAGATCAGCCGCAGCTCGCGCATGGCCGGCGTTGCTTCGCCGTATTCGACGATACAGGGCACGCCCTGATCGAACAGCGCAGAGCCGCCGTCGCGGATCAGCAGGATCGCCGCCCGGCGCCGGTGTCCGGAGACGATGACGTAGCGCTCACCCTCGGGCCGGACCCGGAGGGGCTGCTGCAAGCCGATCAGCTCGATGTTCGCGGCCAGCTCGTCGATGCCCTCGAGGGAGTAAAAGTTGTTTGGATCCGGATCGATCCTGTCGAGGTCGATCTTGACGATCTGCTCGGTGTTCAGATCAGACACGGCGTCGGCCTTGAGGTAGTCCCCGAGATTGAACTTCTTAGCCATTCCCGAGCACCTCCTTCGCCAGCGCCTCATAGTCCTGGGCGGCGTTGGTCCGCGGCGCGTACTCGTACAGCGGCTGTTTCGCGTAGGAGCTCTCGCCGACGGCCACGCCGGCGCGGATCACCGTCTGAAAGACCTCGAATCCGGAGCGCCGGAGCAACTCCTCGCCCTGCTTCGTCAGCCGCGACCGGTCCGCCATCGTGACCAGGACGCGCACCCGGGGCAGGGGCCGCAGGAGCCGGAGCCCGACCGCCTGCAGCTGCTTCGTCAGCTCCAACACGCCCTGCCGGGAAAAGAAGTCCAGTTTGGTCGGCAGGATCACCTCGTCGCTGTTGACCAGGGCGGCGACGGAAGCCGCCGTGAACTGCGGCGGGCAGTCGATGATGATGAAGTCATAGTCCCCGTCCTGGCGCAGCGCGTCGATGAAGTCGTCCATGCGCTTGAGCGGCGCGTTGCTCTGGTTCAGGATCGCCGCCAGATCGAGCCGCAGCAGGCCCATGTCCGCCGGCAGCAGGTCGAGATTGTCCCGGACCGTCTCCTGCACGTTGTCCGCGGCGCAGGTCTCGCCGTTGCCCTCGAGCATATCCGTCAGCGTGATGCCCTCCGGATCCCCGGAGAAAAAGTCCGTCGTGTTGTGCTGCGCGTCCGCGTCGATCAGAAGGACGCGCTTGCCCTCCCGCGCGAGGATCGCGGCCAGGTTGCAGGCGGTCGCCGTCTTTCCGGTGCCGCCCTTGAAGTTTGCGATGCTGATTACTCTCATGTTCTCGTGATTCTCCTTTCAGAACTTAAAACATTCGTGCCCGATGCAGCCGGGCATGGTGTACTGTACTCTGTACCAGCGGTGCTCCTCGTGGATCTGGATCACCGTTCCGGTCACCTCAACCGGAAAGTCCGGGCCGAAGGCGTCGCGGGAGTTGATAAAGCCCGCGGGCCGGAATCGGACCTTGTCTCCGATCTCATGCGGGCATGATCCGGCGCCGTCGTAGGTGCCGACGCCATCGGCAGCCCGCAGCTCCTCCTCGTCCGTCAAAACGGCAGATCACCTCCCGCGTCGTCGGACAGTTCGGCAAACTCCTGCTGCCCGTCGATGTTCCGGCGCTTGATCTTCCGGCCCTCCGCCCGGAGCTGCTTGCCCACATCGGAGCCCGCTTCCAGCGGCGGCCGGTACGCAAAGCTCATGTGCTCCGGGTCGAAGTCCAGGAGAATCCGCCCCAGGGGGCCGTCCTTATTCTTGGCCACCTGCAGCTCGCGGAAGACGCCCGCGCCCTCCGGCGAGATCGACATGATCAAAATAACGTCGGCGTCGTGCTTGAGCTGCCGGCTCTCGCGGAGGTCGTCCTTCGACGGCGCGCGCTTCTGATCCTTCGACGCCGGCGTGATCTGCGACAGGCCGATCACCGTGACGCCGAGCTCCTGCGCCATGCGGTGCAGTCCGATCGAGATATTCGTCACGATGTCCCAGCGCTCGCGCCCCTGGGCCTCCAGGAGTTGGACGTAGTCGATGAAGACGACGTCGAAGCCGCGCATGATCGTCCGCCCGCGGATCTGCTCGACGGTCCGGAACTTGTTCAGCACCCGGATCCGGCGCGCCGCGCCGCGCATGGCCGTGTTCGTGACCTGCTTCCAGTCGTGGTCGCTGAGCGCCTTGTGCTTCGACCGCGGCAGATTGACGCCCGCCGTCTGGACCTCAGCGAGGATCCGGTCGGTCAGCGTGTCCGCGTCCGTCTCCAGGGAGAAGAAGCCGACTTTCTTGCCGGTCTCGGCCAAGTGGTAGGCGAACTGCAGCGCCAGGGCCGTCTTGCCGACGGAGCTGTCCGCCGCCAGGATCACGAACTTGCCGCGGCTGACGTTCAGCAGCTCGTCGAGCTGCTTGATCCCGAAGCGCAAGTAGTCGGGCGGCGTTTTGTCGCCCATGCGATCGCAGTAGCGCCCGATCAGATCCTCCAGGCTGAGATCCTCGACCTCCTCCAGATCCCGGAGCCGGGTGCCGAGCTCCTCGTAGGCCGCTGCCGCTGCGGCGAGGTCGTCGCTCGTCGTGATCGCAAGCGCGGCCGTCTGGATCGCGCTCAGCTTCGCCGCGTCGCGGATAATGTCGAGATAGACCTCGACGTTCGCCGCGGTCGGCGTCGCCCGCATACAGTCGGCGAGGAGCTGCTCATAGTCTCCGCCGGCTGCGGCCAGGATCGTGACCGGATCCAGGGGCTTCTGCTCGGACCAGATCCGGCGGGCCGCCTCGAAGACGTGCCGCAGGGAGACGTCGCTGAAATGCTCGGCCCGCCCCCTGGAAAAGACAAGCCCGGCGACCTTGTCCGGATCGATCAGCAGGGAGCCGATGACCGCGGCCTCCGCCTGCCGTCTTGCGTTCAGATCCACGGCAGCGCCTCCTCTCTCGGGGGCTCGGCCGCTGCCGGCTCGCGCAGGTCCTCAACCTCCTCGCGCCAGGCGCGGCTGTTCAGCCAGGTGGATGCGTAGGGGATGCCGACTCCGTCACGCCATTGACGGGATGCTTTTTGTCTCTGCAAAGCGGCTGCCATGAGGTCGATCTCGCTGTCGTCGGCATGCAGCTTGTCCCACGCTCGGGCCGCTCGGTCCTTTGCAGGTCGTCTCCCGTGCCCGTTTCCGTCCGGGATCGCGGGGTAATATCTCCAAAACGCCTCGAAGCGTTCGGGTTTCCATTTCGGCGTTGACGCCGACACACTCGCCCCCTGGGGGGCTGCGGGGGGATTGGTCTTTTCTCTTGTACTATTCTTCTCCTCATTTTTGAGGATAGGGGTGTCCTCATTTTTGAGGGGGGTATCCTCATTTTTGAGGATAGGGGGGCAGTGACCGTCCGGACGCGCGATCCAGAGCCGCCGTCCGGTGATCGCCTGCTTCTCGTCGCGCAGCAGCTCGACCTTGATGTAGCCGCGCCCTGCGAGCTGCTGGATCAGCGAGCCGACCGTCTTCGGGCTGATCCCGAAGTACTCGCCGAGGCGCTCGTTCGAAATCCAGCAGTAGCCGCGGACGTTGGTCAGCGCGGTGATCTCCGCGTACAGGAGCTTTGCGTTCGGGCGCAGTTCCTCGTCGTATCTCACCGCCGCCGGCAGCACCGCCCAATAAGACGGCTTTGCGGTTTCTGTTGACAACTTTGTGCTGTCCATGGTATAATCTCCTTGTTCTCGTGGATTCCTTTTCGGGATTCACCGCCCCGGTCGCATGCAGCGCGGCCGGGGCTTTTCTTATGCCTCGATATTCAGCGCGCGGCAGAAGCGCACGAAGCCCTCCCGGGGGATCAGCGTCCGGTTCCCGATCAGGATCACGGGGAAGCCGAGCGCCGCGGCGTTTGCCCGCGCCTGCAGCCGGATCGACTGCGGATCCGCGCCGATATAGTCGGCGATGTCCGACGGGATCAGCATGGCCTTCCCGCAGGCCTCGATCTCCTCCAGCGTTTTCATGCTCCCGCCCCTCCCTGCGAAAACTCGATCTCATACGCCGCCGCGATCAGCTCGCGCAGTTGCGCCAGCGCCTCGCCAAAGGCGACGACCTCGTCCGCCGAGATCTTCCCGTCCGCCGCCAGGTGTTTGAGATCTTCCAGCCCGCTGCGGGAGAAGTCCTCGACGCGCCCAAGCAGATTCAGCACCGCCTCCGGCAGGGGGCGGATTTTTACGTCCGGCAGGATCCGCCCGGCGACCCGGCTCTTATTGACCAGGTGCCAGTAGCCGACGATCGGCTGCCCGGCGACCTCGGCCATGGCGAGCACGACGGCGTCGGAGGGCAGCGTCTTTCCGGTCTCATACTGCCGCACGCTGTCGGGCGAGATCCCCAGGACCTCGGCCCAGCGTTCCTGGGTCAGACCGGCAGTCCGCCTCGCGTTCCGGTAGATATTCCTGTAATCCTGCTCCATGGCCTCAGCCCTCCGCCCGGCTTATAATAGTCTCCGTAGGGGAGGAGCTTGCCCCTCCCGCCACCTCCGGCGCCTCGTAGAGCTCGTCGATGCTGCAGCCGAGCAGGTCGGCCATCTTCGGCAGCCAGGAAGCCGACGGCCACGCCGTCCCGATCTCCCAATTCGCCAGGCGCGCGCGGTCGATGTCCAGCGCTTCGGCAAAACTGTACTGCGTATACCCGGCCAGTTTGCGCCGCGGCGCAAGCCCGGCCAGGCCCTTCTCGATCATCTTGCACATGTTCTCGTGATTCCTCCTTCTTGTTTATCGACCGATCGCGTCGAGTGCAGCCTCGACACGCCGGTAGCTTTTCATTTCGATTTTTGCGCCCTCCAGGATGCCGAGGATCTCGCGCGAGAAAACGCCGCCGGCCTGTTCCAGCTCGGCGATCGTCACGCCCTCAGCCCGCGCCTTGATCAGCCGCTCGCGGATCAGTACCTTCTTCTTGGCCCATCCGCTGGCCTTCGGCTCGCCTGTCGCGGATCCGGACGGGTCCGCTGCGCTTCCTGTCTTGATGACGATCGCTTCCTCCGGATCCGCGCCGGCGCCGCCTGCGGCGGAGGCGCTCTTTCTCGCTGCGCGCTTCTTTGCCTCGTCCTTTGCCGTGCTTTTGAGGGCGTCCTTCATCAGCTCCCGGATCACGGGATAGAGGTCCTCACGCCGGATCAGATTCGGATCCTGCTCACGTCCCTGGTCGATCTCGTAAGATCTGCGCACCTGATAGTAGAGGTCGAGCCAGTAGGCGAGCAGCTCCTCGCGCTGACCCATGACCGCGGCCATCAGCGACACGCAGCTCCGCACCGCTGCTTCTGTGGTCCCGAGCTGCAAATCTTCTTTCATAGTTTTCCCTCCTGGCTCCCCTCAGATCGCCCCGCGTCACATGGCCGGGGCGACCCGAAAGGAAGGATAACACGGGCAGAAGGCCCTCCCTGATCTCCTGACCCCGATCCGCCTCGCCGTCGTGTCCGGAGATGTAGACGCGCCGGTCGGGCGAATGGATCTCTCTGTACCCGTGGCCGGGTGTCAGGAGGTTCAGGGCGTCCCATTTTGGGGCGCAGCAGTATAATAAGCCCCATCATATGTCTTTGTCAATATGGTTTACAGGATTTTGTCCCGATTTGGGACATCTGCTGAAATTAAGAAGTGATCGTTGTATACTTTCAACAGGACGGTGATCAAGGTGAACAGAATAAAAGATCTGCGCCGTGAACGCGGCCATACACAGAACGACCTTGCTCGTGAGCTCAAAACAGTCCGGACAGCAGTCTCAAAATACGAGCACGGCGCACTTGACATCGGCAGCGAAACGATTTGCAAGATCTGCGACATCTACGGCGTCACGGCCGATTATCTCCTCGGCCGGTCCTCGCGCCCGGATCCGGCGCTCAGTCCGGAGGAGGAGCAGCTGCTCGCCGCCTGGGCCGCCGCGCCGCCGGAGATCCGCGCCATCATCGACACCGCCCTCGCACCCTATAAGCAAGATGCCGTTTCTTCGTCCGAAACGGCGTGATCCACCTGTGTTAATTTTAGACACCATGAAATCTTCAAAACTCGTCCCTGCGGCCGGGATCGTCGTTGTTTTGGCGGTCTGGCTCCTCTGGGGCCTTCATTCCTATAAAGAAAACACCGCCGCCCGCGAGGCCGCAAAGCCTGCGCTGCCGGAGATCACCAGCGACGTGCAGCCCATGACCGTCGACGAGCTGCACGCCCGTTTTCTCCGCGTCCTGGACGGCAGCATGCCCGGGCACTATCTCCTGGACGTCGACAAGGCCGCCGGCACGGTCATCGTCGATTTCTGGATCGACGGCATGAACGCCGAGGCGGTCAATATGGCCCTGCGCAGCCGCGAATATCTGGACAAATGGAACGCGACCGCCGCGTCGATCGCGGATCTTTGCGCGGACTTCCAGACGCAGGCCTCGAATCATGGGCACCCGGAGCTTGACGTGATTTTCTGCCTGGTCAACTGCGATGACCTCGGCCAGATCTTCGCCGTGGCCGAGCGCGGTGATCTGACCTTTGACGTCGTGGCCGACACGCCGGCAGGGGAGGAGATCCCGGATCCGACAAAGCGCGTCCACGCCTCCGCGTCCGTGTATGAGCTGCACGATTTTATCGTCAACACCGGCAGCGGCGTTTTCCATCGACCCTCCTGCTCCTGGGCGGACGAGATCGCGGCCTATAACCGCGCCTCCTTTACCGGCGACCGCGCGGATCTAATCGCCCAGGGCTTTCGTCCCTGCCAGGTGTGCGAGCCATGAACTGCCGATTTGCCAAATGCGGCGCGGAGCTGCCGCCCGGCGCCGTCTTCTGCCCCCGCTGCGGGCGCAAGGTGGAGCCGGAGCCGAAAAAAAGAAAGAGCCGCGGCAACGGCCTCGGCTCGGTGTATAAGCTTCCGAACGGGAAGTACATGGCGGAAAAGACGGTCGGCTGGATTATTGACGAGATCCCGCCCGGATCTCCGCCCGGGACAAAGCCGCACAAGCGCCGCGTGAACGTCCGGCGGTCCTTCGACCGGAAGCGCGACGCCATGGAGGCCCTGCCGTTTCTGACCGCCCGCGACCGTCACCCGCGCCAGGGCACCGCGACGGCTCGGAAGGGGACGCAGATCTCTTTGAAAGAGCTTTTCGATCAATGGTACCCGACGCACGGCCGCGGCCAGTCCACAATGAACTGTTACCGCTCTGGCTTTCGGGTCTTTGCACCCTTGTGGCTCGTTCGCATGGAGGATCTCGATGTCGACGACCTGCAGGCCTGCCTCGACGAAACGGAGCACGGCAAACGCACGAAAGAAAACGCGAAGACGGCCCTCGGCCTGATCTACAAGTACGGGATCCCGCGGAACGCCGTCCCAAAGGACCGGAATCTCGCGCAGTTTTTGCGCGTCAATGACGACGGGGAAGCCAGTGCGAAGGTCGGCTTTACCGCCGCCGAGCTGGAGCTGATCCGCAAAGCGGCCTCTGCGGGCGACGAGGAGGCCGTCCGCGTGCTTTGCCATTGTTACCTGGGCTTCCGCCCGACCGCACTCCTCGCACTCACAGCGGCCGACTACGATGCTAAACACAAGGCTTTCGTCGGCGGGATCAAGACCGAGGCCGGGATCGACCGCACCGTCACCGTCTCGCCGAAGATCCAGGCCTATATCGACGCGCGCGTGAAAGCCGGCGGGTACATCTTCGGCGACGCCGGAAAGCAGCAGAGCCTTGCGGACTACCGGGAGAGCTTCTATGCACTGCTGGATCGGCTCGGGATCCCGAATCCCGTGGACGAGGACGGCCGGCACCGCGTCACGCCGCACAGCTGCCGCCGGACCTTCGCGACCTTGATGAAGCGTGTCGCCGGAGCCGACGCTGACAAGCTCGCCCTGATCGGCCACACGAGCACCGAGCAGCTGAAAGACTATCAAGACGTCGCCTTCGAGGATCTGCGAAAAATCACCGACGCCCTGTAACTTGCTGCCGCTGATCCGGATCCGGATGCTATTACACACCGGTTCCCCATGTCCGGCCCGCGATCCCGCATTTTTCAAGGCCTCCCGGTGAATGGGGTTCAAGAGGCCGGAAGTTCGAATCTTCTCACTCGGACCAAGGAAAGACGGCGGGAAGCGTTGCAAGGCAGCGTTTCCCGCCATCTCTTTGATTGTATCAAAATGGCGCGGAATGGTGCCGAAAATTCCGCTATTTCACACTCTATTTCACAGCAAAAGACCCGGGAGATCCCGGGTCTTTTGTATTTCTGTTTTGTGTCTAAATTAAACATCGGGGGGCTTTTCGCCGTGGTCCTGGTCGATCTTATCTTTATACTGCTTCAATCCGTTTTTGATCCAGGACGGCACCGGCGCGCCGAGCTTCTCCGCGTTTTCCGCGATGCTGCCCAGCTCAGTTATAATATACCAGAGCAGCACGATCGGCGTGATCACGGCGCTGAGCTCGATGCCGATATGCAGACCGGCGCCTTCGACGATGACCTTAAGCGCGATGTCGCACAAGGCGGCCACCAGGACGGCGAAGATCTCGCCTAGCTTGTGCCAGAGGCCCTCCCGGGCGATGTCGCTGGACCACTCGCCCCGCTTGTGCGCGGCTGCCGTGCCGGAGATGTAGTCCAGAACGAAGCACAGGACCCAGATGATCACCGCCCAGCCGATCCAGCCCCAGAGGGCCGTCAGGAAGGCCAGGATCGCGGCGATCACGCCCTTGATTTCGTTTGCTTTGTCAGGTGCAGGCATAGTCATTCCTCCTCATGTTTTCGCGACGTCCGCCGCGTATTCGATGATCGTTTGCCGGAAGGCGGCGCTCTTGACGCCGTCGATCCGATCCAGCGGCCAGTATCCGTTGTGCGCCATGGCCAGCTGCAGCAGCTTTACGACGAGGTCCCCGGCGTTCTCCTCCGGATCCGCGCCGTCCCAGGTCTCCTCCGCCGCCTGGGCGGCATACTTCCGGCGGACGTCATAGTTCTTGACCTTCGGGTTCTCGTAGACGCGGCAGACGATATCCGTGCAGTCGATGAGACTGTCGGACGTGGTCAGCACATGCCAGACCTCCGGGAAATACTCGCGGCACTCCCAGATGAAAAACGAAACCTGCATCGCGCCGTCGCCGACGGAGACGCCGTTCTTTTTGGCAAATGAGAGGAGCCAGTTTTTCCGCTGGCCATAGGTCCACTGTGCCAGGCCGTAGCCCTTGCCGTCCTCAAAATTGAGACAGCCGCCGTCGACGGCCTTCGTGTACTGCTCGTCCGACAGCGTGGTCGTGCCGATCTGGACCCGGTTCGGGCGCAGCTCCGGGCCGGCCTCGGCCATGAAGTTCCCGATCACGCCCAGGGCGCCGGCACGGGTCAGGCCGCCGCGCCGCAGCGGCGTATAGATCTCCTGCGGTGTCACGTCACCGCCTCCTTTGCTTGAATTTTACGAGCGCCCAGGCCACGCCCACGACGCCCAGCGCAGTTGCAGCGCCGGCGGAGAAGGAGCCGATCGCCAGCCAGATCTCGACCTCGTGGATCCACATCATTCGTCCTCCTCTAGGAGCCCGCTCAGGTTCTTTTCATCGTCATCTGTGTCAAGCACATCCATAAGGTCGGCAATAGGCTCTGGCATTTCTTCGAGTTTCATTGCGGTCTTACTAAATCGAGACGCAGTACAGCACTTGTATCGTGCAAGTAATGCTAGATGCGTTTGAATTTGAGTGATTCATGACTCGGACAAGCGCGGACGTGCCGGATGTAATAAAAATACTGCCAACATCGCACCCGCTCGCGCCTGACCCTTGAATACTCACGCCGACAATTCCAACTGCTTTGTACCCGGCCTTTGCGACGGAAAGAGGATTGACTTCTTTGAAGCCTCCTGCGCTGATTGCCGTGTTGGAAAACGCGGTCACTTCCTCAATGACATTGAACAGGACGGTTTTGTTTGCGTTGGTGTCCGAGGTATTATTTCTTGTACGGGCTTTTATCAGTTCCTCTTCCCAATTTGGAATTTCGTTAAGATACCACAGAGCCCCCTCTTGATGCGCTAGCGTCTGCGTTTCGCCGATTTCGGCCTTGACCGCAACAATGGTTTTGTTTTGCGCGGTCATACGAAACAGTTGCATCCAACTTAAACCGCCGCCCGTTAGCCCAATCACAGCAAGCAGATTGTCTGACGCCTGCAAAAAAGTTAGGGAACTCGGAACAGAACTCGGAATCTCTACTGTTCCCCACTCAAGTGAGCGGTCGGAGAACAAAGCCGACAGCGTGATTTTCTTTCCTAAAAGGTTTGTAACAACATCGTTTCTAATTGTCTGATAGAAAGGAACAGACGCATTAAAGCCGGAAGGCGAAAGCGTAAATGTTCCCGCATCGCTGTCCCACCCGTCAAGCTTAAACTGTAACGCGGAATAAGTCGTTAAACCGCCGTGGTTAAGCGGAAAAATCCCCGCGCCAAGCTGAGAACCGCCGCCCTCAAAATACCAGTTTACTAGCAAATTCGGTCGCGGGAAAGTAGCGATCGGGTCGTTGATCCATGCGGTGTCGTAATCTGTTCCGCTTGCTTTCGCCAAAACCTGCCCAGCGCTGCCTCCGGTCGGGACTCCCTGGCCCGGATCGCCCTGCGGCCCCTTGATGTTGACCGACTCAGGGTTCTGCTTCCCGCCGTCGTTCGTCCAGGAGATCACGCCCGCGCTCGAGACGGTCGGCGTGAAGGTCGTGCCGTCCGCGCCCGCGGATCCGGGATCGCCCTGCGGCCCCTTGATGTTGACCGACGCGGGGTTCTGCTTCCCGCCGTCGTTCGTCCAGGAGATCACGCCCGCGCTTGAGACGGTCGGCGTGAAGGTCGTGCCGTCCGCGCCCGCGGATCCGGGATCACCCTGCGGCCCCTTGATGTTGACCGACGCAGGGTTCTGCTTCCCGCCGTCGTTCGTCCAGGAGATCACGCCCGCGCTCGAGACGGTCGGCGTGAAGGTCGTGCCGTCCGCGCCATCCGTTCCGTCCGCGCCCGGGGGCCCTTCCGGGCCGACGGCAATCTCGCCGGCGTCCTTCCAGCTGCTGCCGTTGTAAAACCAGCCGTGATACGGCGCCGCCGCGCCCACGAGCCAGAGCTCGCTGGAGGGTGCGGTTTCGGGCAGGTTGGACGTCGACGCGACCGGGCCTTTGAGCTCGACGCTCGATCCGGGCGGCCCGGCCGGGCCGGCGGGGCCCGCGGGCCCTCTGCGCCCGTCCCAGCTCTCGAAGCTGTCCTGCAGGCCGTCGGCCATGCCGAAGCGTTCGGCCTCCTGCTCCTGCAGCATGAAATTATCGCAGTATTCCGCCATCAGCTCAACACCTCCGTGTTGAGAGAATCATAGACGTCGATCGCCCAGATTTTTGAGCCTGGAGCGTCATAGGTTGACTTGTAGGCACGGATCTGCAGGAAGGCGGGCTTTCCCGCCTCAAAGAGCAGCGTGTCGCTTTGGGACAGCTGCGCGGTGACGCTGTCTGCGTCGATGATGAGAGCCGCGCTGTTTTCGTCTAAGTCGATAAGCACCCGCCCGTTCTGCGCGAAGCTGACAAGGATCGCGCTGTATTCGCTCGGAGCCTCCGGCGTTGTAATAGTCGCGGCATAGCTGCACGCGCGTCTGATTGCCATAATGTGCCTCCTTTCAAGTCCGCAGCATGCCCTGCGTCCGCAGCCATCCCAGCAGGTCGTTGACCGTCGAGACGATCTGCGCCGTGGTCGCGCCGCTCGCCAAATCGTCGATCTTCTTCCAGCTGTTCGGTTTGTTTATCTCGCCCAGGACGATGTAAGTTCCGGACTGCTTCATGACGACGACCCGCATGCCGACCGATAGCGGTCTGCACATTAGCATCATCTTATAGCTTTTGCTCGTCGGTTGCGTCTCGCCGTCGAGCGTAAAACGCACGCCCTCGGCGTTGCTCCAGGAGTATACTGTCGCGAGATAGAACTCGGTCTCCGGCGCCTGTGCTCCGGCCTGGGGCTGCGCCCCGGTGATAAATTCATCCAAGATCGACCACCACTCTTTCCAGCGTATGCTTCATACTGCCTCCGACCTTCAGCTCCATTTCCCAGGCATGCTCGACGCAGATCGCGCTCAACTCGCCGTAGCGCAGAGCCGTGACGTCGGCCACGCCGAAGCCGGGCAATAGCCCGGTCGTGACACGGATCGTCTCGCCGCTGATCATGCTCTCGTTCCGGAGCCGATCAGCGTAGGCCTGTAGCGCGTTCAGATCCTCGATGTTGTTGACGCGCTCGAAGCGCACGATCTGCCGCCCCCTTCGGATCGTTGACAGAGGGCTCTGCGGGTTCGTGTTGGCCGCTGTGGCCACGAGAGGGGCGCTTTTATCCGCGTTGGAGCAGACGCACACAAATACATTCGGCGCGGAGTAGACGTCGGTCTCGCGCGAGATTTGCGGCAGCAAGAGGCTCGTCACGTCGCTATCGTCAAGGACGTGTTCGATGTTCTCTGCCGTCGGGATCGACGCCGGCTCCAAAACGGCCGCGCCCTGGTCGTTGAACCAGAGGGGATTGTAGGAGATCTCGGCCAGCAGCCCGTTGACGATGTCGAGATAGCTCGCCCCCGGCTCCCAATCCTCCCGCGCCTCCTGGAAGACCGCCGTCGTCGGCGTTTTGATCACAAGGCCGATCCCGCAGGCGGTCAGCAGCTGCTCGATCGCGGTCAGGTAATTCGTGCCGGCGGCAAAATAGACAAAGCTCGCCGCGTAGGTGTCACGCACGCGCCAGCAGCGGTCGTAGGCGGTGACGCGCACGGAGCGCGTTGTTTCGTTTTCCTCCGGGATGACCGTGGCCGGGAGATAGACGCCGAGGGGATGTTCCTCGCCATCGATCACAAGGATCGGCTGGATCTCGTCGGTCAGCCAGTCGATTTGATCGTCCGGGACAAAATACCCGGACAGGCTCGTCTTGATCGCCGCCGCGTCGCTCATGCGCAGGGCGTTGCCGCCGTTTTCCAGCGCGTACAGCTCGCAGAAGTCCGCGCCCCCTCGCAGCACTTTGTACTTGATTTCAACTTCCCGCTGCATCGATGTAATCCTCCGCGTGGATCTGCTGCACCGAAAAGCTGCAGGAGATATAAAAGTCCTTCATGCTCTTGCTGAATGTCGCAAGGCACCCGATCAGCACCTGCCCGCCGCGGCTCTTGAGGATCACGGTCCGGCCGCGCAGCTCCTCGAAGGCGCGCATACTCTCCACGTCCGGGAAGCTCACGTCGTAGCTCCCGACGAGATCCTCAAAGGAACTCGTCTCGAGCACCGGATAGGCCGCGCCGCGAACGTGCCGCAGGCTTGTCGTCCGGCGCCAGCTGAAGCTTTGCACGCTCTCGCTGTTCTCGCTGAGCTTGAGCTCGATCCATGGCCCGCCCGAGAGCAGAGCGATCGCCGTCACGCAGGAACGCAGCGCCCCGGTCACGATGTTGGAGGCTGTGTAGTGTCCGCTTGCGAGGCGGTTGATCACCTGCCAGCTGTGCTGGCCGAGCACGCGCCGGTCGTCGAAGGCATAGCCGGCCGTGTGTCCGATCTGGACGCCATCGCGGTAGATCAGGAAGTCCTGCGTCGCCGCAGCCGTTATCCAGCTCAGCGCCGCGTCGCGGTCAAAAGAGCCGTTCAGCGTGACCGGATCGGCCGGACTGTTTTCGACTGTGAAACTCACTGCTCCCGGCTGGCTCCAAAGTCCGAAAGCGCCCTGCACCTCGACGGTGATCGTGTGCTCACCGTCTCGCAGATAATCCTGCGCCGTCCAGCGCTTGTCCGCGCCGAAATACGGCCCGTAGACCTTGCCGTCGACCGTAATTCGATAGGCCTGCTGTCCCTCGACCTGCCACTCGACGGTTGCGAAGGGCACACCGTCGGAGATCACGGAGGGCTCGAGCGGCGCCGCCACGCAGACAAACTGCGCCGCAGCGCTCCAGTTTCCCGCTGTGCCGTCGATGTTATAGCCGCGCACGCGCCAGTAGACCGTGCCGGCAGTGAAAGTGCCGGCCGCCGCATCGTAAGCCTTGACCGTACCGAGGACGCTTGCGAGATCTGTCCAGATTGATCCGTCTGTGCTGATCTGCAGATCTGCTCCGTCCTGCGGGTACCCGTCGGAAGACGAGGTCGTCCATTCCAGACGGATCACGCCGCTCCCGTCCTCGACTGCTCCGACCGGCGCCGCGGGCGTCGCGGCCATGGCCGCCGCGCTCGTGCTCAGCGTGTAGACCGGCGTCTGTGAGCTGCTGCCGAAGCTGTCCGTGCCGGTAACGTACCATTGGATGCTGGACGCGGCCGGGAAGGTGTTGGCTGGGATCGTGACATTCTTGGTGTTTCCGCTGATCGCGATTGAGGTATAAGCGCCGCTGTTGCCCTCGCGCCAGTAGAAGGTCGCGGAGGCCTGCGTCACGCCGTCGGCATAGCAAAACTCCGGCTGCGTAATGTCATAATCCCACGCGAAGTTCTGAGCGTTTCTCGGGTTTATATAACCGCTTGTTGGCGCGTTGCTCGCGCGGATCTGGCTGGGGATCAGTTGTGTATCGTCGTACTCGACGATCAGGATCGGGCGAAGCGCGGCGTTTGCTTCGCGTCCGTAAATATCAACATACTCCGCGTTCGTCCCGGTTGTTGGATAATAGAGCGAAAGCTGCATCCACGGCCGCTTGAGGATTGTCGCTCTGAATTTCGTCCAATAGTCATTTGCCGCGCTGCGTATGAGCGAAGCTGATGTTTGCCCCGTTCCGGCCGAAATCGCTCCCGAATCTGCAAAAAACTCAACTCTGTCTATCGCGGCAACAAGTGGCGCGTTGTCGTAGTTGACCGTTGATTCGCTGAAACTAGACGCTAGCTCATACGCTGCCGCCGCCATATCAGCACCGAGGCCGTTTGTGAGATTTCGGTTATAATATGCAGTCAGCGTGAGCTTGGAGATCTTATACCTTGACGGAATTGTCGGCAATGATTCAAAAGCCAGAAGAATGCTTCGGCGGTTTTCTGTTGCCTCCGTCCAAATCCTATAACTCGCTGCTCCGTGATAGTTTTGCTGACGGTTGCCGGAGTCAATCATGGCAAACTGGGTGCAGGCGACGTTTACGGTTTGTGTTGCCATTTACATCATCCTCCCCCGGACTTGCCGGCTCTCATACCAGCTCACGAGCTCCTCGAGCTGCTGGATCCCGTTGACGGTCACGTTGATGGTCGTGCCGCCGCCCATGCTGCGGCTCTCCTGGGCGCTGTAGATCCGGCTGCCCTGCGGCAGCGCTACGAGCTCCGGCCCGGCCTCGCCGACCCAGGTCAGCCCGCCGCGCCAGTTGTCCGTCCCGGCCGCGTTGTAAAACGTGTATTCCCCGGTGTTGTACTTGAGCTGCTGCAGGTTGCTCATCTGCCCGCTGCTCAGGTTCAAGCCGAGCGCGGTTGAGGCCTTTCCGCTGCCCCAATTCCAGGGCATGATGCCGGAGATCAGGTTCACGGCGTCCGCGACGGTCGCGGCTACCGTCGCCAGCATCCTCATTTCGTTGCTCAGATTCTGGATCGGGTTCAGCCAGCCCGGGATCTTCCCGGTAAAGCTTGTGACCGCGTCGACGATCCCGGCCACGCCCTGGACGACAGCGCCCAGGTTCTCGATGATGTGCGTGTCGACGAGGATCTGCCCAGCCTTTTGTACGACGTTGCCGAAGGTCTCCATGGCGGACTTGCTCGCCGGGGCAAACTCGACCGCCAGCAGATTCTTCGTCGCCTCGATCTGCAGCTGCATGCGCTGATATGCGTCGTCGACCTCGCCGAGTTTTTTGATCTGGCTTTCGTCCAGGACGTAGCCAGTCGCCTCGGCCTCGTCGGCCAGCTCGCGCAGGGCCTTGCTGCCCTGCAGGATCAGCGGGTTCAGATCCTGTGCGCTTTTGCCCATGAGATCCATCGCGATCGCGTCGCGCTCGGTCTGGTTCTGGACCTCGCCGAGGGAATCGATCACGTCGTAGAAGACCTCCTCCGCGCTGCGGAGGCTGCCGTCGGCGTTGGTCGTGGCCACACCGAGGAAGTCGAAGGTCTCCGCGAGTTTTTCGTTGCCGTTGGAGGCGTCGTAGATCGCGTTGGTCAGTTTGGTCAGGCTGCCGGTGATCGTGTCGGCGGAGACGTCGATCAAATTCTCGGCGTACTGCAGCGTCTGCAGCGTGTCGGTGCCAAGGCCGGTGACCATGCTGTCGGTGAGGAGCGTGTCGGCATTGGCCGCCTGCTGCAGCGTCAGATCGTTCAGCTCCTTCACGACCTTGACCACGCCGGCCACGGCGGCCGCGACCGCGGTCATGGCCACGACGGTCCCGGCGGAAAAGCCCTTCATGCCGCTGAGGGCGTCCTTCGCGCTTTTCGGCAGGCGGATCCCGAGCTTTTCGGCCACGGAATCGACCGTGTCGCCGAGAGAGACCATGGTCTCGTCCTGCTTTTGCATGGCCTCGTTGTTTTCGTCGATCGCATTGACCAGCCTATACTGTTCTTTTTCAGCGTTGTTCAGCTGGATCTGCCAGCCCTTGACCTCCTCGGAGTTCTCGCCGTACTGGTCTTTGGCCTCCTGCAGTTTCTGCCGCAGCAGGATGACCTTGGCCGACTGGTTGGTCAGCTCCTCCTCCAGCAGCTCGCCCTTTTTGGTCAGGTACTCCGTGCTCTCCTCGGCGCCCTTGTAACGCTCCTGGAGCTTTTTCAGCTCGGAGTTGACGACCTGGTTGCTCTTGGCGAGCTCCTGCATGGTCTGCTTGTATTTCTGCTCGCCGTCGACTTCGACGCGGGCCTTGACGGTCCGTGTGGCCATTTACCCACCTCCCATGAGGTACTCAGACAGGGATCGTCCCGGTTTTTCGCCCCTCTGGAGCGAATGGGAAGGATCCGATCGACCCGCAGGTCGGAAATATGCGTCAAAAAGCGCCCAGAGGCGCCGCGGATTCGTTGTTTTCCAGAAGCTGCGCTCGTCTTGGTGACACTCGAACATCCATAAAGCAAGATACCGGGCGAAGTCGATTTTTGACTCCGCCCGGTCGCTCAGTTTCCCGAGTCGTTGCCGGGCTCGGTGTTGTTGGCTGCCGCGCTCTCCGGGATCAGCGCCCGGGTCAGCATGCCGAAGATATCCTCCTGGCGCAGGTACCCATAAGCAAAACGCTTTTTGACGTCCCGCGCGGTCCAGCGCTCCGGCCAGTCCATGTCCTCGGCGTAGTCGTTGAGCATGGCTGCCAGGAGCTCCGCCGTCGCTTCCCGGATGGGCTGGTTCATAAAGGCGTCGAAATCGTCGTCGTGGAGGTCCTGCAGCGCGTCCAGAACGCACATGTTGCAGCGGAGGATGTAGGTCTTGCCCTCCAGCTCAAAGGGCTTTTCTTCGAGGCGGATGCTCATGCCAGCAGCGCGTCACACAGCGCGATCGCCTCGTTCTCGTCGTCGCAGGTGAAGACGAGCAGCATGTCCTGAGCGCTTGAATCGTCGGCCAGGAACTCGCCGGAGGTCGTCGGGGTGTTGAACACGATGTTTTCGCCGGCGGTCTGCAGCGTCATCGAAGGAGGCCCGAACAGGCACTTCTTTGCAAAGACGACCGTGTACTTGAGCACGCCGTCGACCATGTCGGGCGCGTAGAATACGATGCCGACGTACTGCGCGGCGCTCTTGCCGCCCAGGGCAAGCCCGGAGACGGATGCCGTCGCGGTGACGGTGGAGCCGACCGGGATATAGCTTACGCTCTGCGCTTTGGCCGAGCTGCCGTACATGAGCTGCTGGGCCGCGTTCTTGACGTACTTGACGCCGAGGGAGATCGTGCCGCCCACAGCCTTGCGCATGAACTCCGCGAGGGTGCTCTCGGCGTACAGCCGGCCCTCGGCAAAGCGCATTTCGAGGTTTGCGGTCATGGCGTCGCCGACGTCCTGCTTGTTGGTGTAGCTGATCGAGCCGGCGGTGTTGACGTATTTCGCGCACTTGATGCCGCGAAGATCAAACTGAGGCATAATAAAAACTCCTTTCTCACAGAGCTGAGGAATCCGCCTCAGCCTTTGAATTCTTTTTCGATCCAGTCCCCGATCACGTCCGCGCCCGGCGCGACGATCGCCTCTTCGCCCTGGCTCATGCCCTTAGCGATAAAGGGGCGCGCCGGCTGGCTGCGCTTGCCGTATTCGTTGATGAAGGCGATCTCGGCGTTCCGGGTCCGGGTGCGGCCGCGGGTCCGCGTACCGGAAAAGGTGATCTCCACATAGCCGCCAGACTTGGTTTTCTTCGGCTTGTTGACCTTGATCTTGTCCAGGATATGTACCTGGCTCTCCGGATCCCGGACGCCCATGGCCTCGCCGCTCTGCCGGATCCTTTCGGCCGCGGCCTCGCCCATGGCGGTCAGGGCCTTGGCCGTCGCTTCAAACGGGATGTCCTTGATCCGCCCGAAGGCGTCGTTCAGCTCGTCGAAGCCCTGGACCTCAAGTCTGGCCATAGAAGCCTCCCGCGTTGACGTATTCGCACTCCAGCGCGTAGCACTGGCCCTCGTTGTCACCGGCGTCGGTGACGCTCGGCCAGGTGAAGCCCTGGTCGAACAGCGCCCGGGAGATCTGCAGGATCATCGCGTTCGGGTTTTTCTTCCAGGGCAGAAAGTAGCGCACCGTGACCAAATGCCGCGCCGCTGCCGGCGCGCGCTCCGCGTAAACCTGCGGGATCGCCGTGTGGTTCGTGACGATGTATTCGATCTCGTATCCGGTGTAGAGCACCGGATAGACCGGCAGGCCCAGAGGGACGAGCGCGGTCTGCAGCGCGTTGTCGACGTTGGTCATCGGATCACCTCCGACAAGATCAGGGTGATTATGTCGAAGCCGGAGACGAAGCTGCGCAGCACCCGGAAGTGCCGTCCGGCAAAGTCGACGAACTCCTCGCCCTGGTAGTCGACGGTCCAAAGCTCCAGGGAGGCCGAGGCCCGCAGGCCCTCCTTGTGGGAGTAATAAAACTCCTTCTGGCTCGTGCCCTCCTCAAAGGTGCAGCAGATCTGCCGCTTGGTGGGCTGTCCGGGCTGTTCCCGGCCCTGTTCATCCGTGGTGGGCGTCAGATACTCGAAGCCCTGAGGATCTTTGGTCAGGTCGAAGCTGACGAGCTCCGCGACGTCGGACCATGGGGTGTGCAGCTGCTGCTTCACGGCGACACCTCCGCCGCCTGGCCGAGCACGCGGTTATTGAGCGCATAGCGGATCATGCGCGGCATGCCGTCGCCGGTCACGCGGCTGCGCCAGAGCCAGGCCGCGTACATCACGACCAGGTCCTTGTCGCCCGCGCTGTCGGTCAGCGTCACGCCCTCGGCGGTGATCCGCTCCTGGGCCGTCTGGATCCGGGCGGTCAGTCGGTCGTTGTAGACGTTGGACGAGATGCCGAGGTCAAGTTTCAGAGCTGCAAGCAGCGCCGTGTTGTCCACAGGCCGCCCTCCCTTCTTAAGTGTTCGATTTTGACACAGCCGCGCGGAAGCTCTCCTCCGTGTAGGTCATGAGCCCGACATGGCCGCAGCCGATCGAGCTGTCGCACCAGAGCGTCGCGCCCAACTCGCCGGCCCGAAGGCAGAAGCTGAGATCCTCGCCAAAGCCGGAGATCGGCGCAAAGGCCGTCCCGAAGCGATCCGCGACGCGGCGGATCAGGTCGACCGTCATCATGCAGGCGCCGAAGCCGAAGGCCTTGACCGGGAAGATGTCGTCCCGCGGATAATCGTCGAAGCTGTCCGCGTGCGGCGTCGGCCAGCGGTCCCCGGGCGTGAAGTACACGTTTTTGTAGATGATCGGCCCGAAGGGCGGCCTCCTCCCAAAGTAGAGCGCGCTCACGCACTCTTTCCCGAGATCCAGATGCTCATGCAGCCGCCGGAACAGGGAAGGGGGGAAGACCATGTCGGAGTCGAGCCAGAGCACGCGGTCGAACTCGCCGTCCATGGCGATCTTCGCGAGTTGGTTGCGCGCGTCGTAGATCAGGGAGCTCTGGGCGAACGTGTACTGGACCTCTCCGGAGATTTCCAGACTCAGCAGAGACCGGACAAAATCGGCGTGGATCATATCCATGCAGGGGATCGCGATCAGGGTTTTCATGCGGCCGTGTCCTTTCATTTGGGATCGCGGCGGTGAAGATCACCGCCGCTTATCATCAGATTTGCGGTCAGGTCACGGTGACCGTGCACTGCGCGGTGTAGCCGTTGCAGGTCGCGGTGATCACGGAGCTGCCGGCGGTCACGCCGGTGACGAGGCCGGAGCTGGAGACCGTGGCCTTGGCGGTCGCGGCGGAAGCCCAGGTGATCTCACCCTCGACGCCGAAGGGCAGCGGGATTGCGTGCAGCTGCACGGTGCCGGTGCCGGCGATCGACGCGGTGGCGGTGTCCATGAGCAGGCCGCTGACGGTGTTGGCGTCGTCGGCAGCGAAGAGCATCTCAGTGACCGGGCTGCTGCCGGCGATATTGATGGCCACGAAGGCGCCCGCGATAGCGGGGGCGCCGTCGGCGCGCATCTTGCCCTTGAAGACGGTGTTGTCCTGGATGAACTGCACCTCGCGGCTGGCCTCGATGGTCATGCCGGCGCGCTGGGCCAGCAGGTAGAGATCGCCGTAGCCGCCGACGATGTCGTTGTCCGGCATGAACTCGAGGATGTCGATGTCGCCGGTCACGACGGGCAGCAGGCCGTAGACGTTGGCCACGACGTCGCCGCTGGCGGTGAAGGTGATGGCCTTGCTCTTCAGCTTGGCGTAGGTCTTGCTGTTCATGGCCCAGAACTGGGTGCCGCGGGCGTACCTGGTGAAGGTGTTTCCGGCGGCCACGGTCAGGGCGGCCCAGAACTCGGCGCCGGTATAGCTGTTGTTGATGCTGATGAGGTTGGTGCTGTGGAGGTCGACCCAATCGGGGGCGGTGTCGGGGTAGCCGGCCGGCTTGGACTGCTGCGCGAGGCGGGTCACGATGCCGAGGGGCTGGTGGTAGGCGCTGCCCTTGCCGTAGAGGATCGCCTTGTCCATGGCCAGGCCGATGGACTCGGAGATCATTTCCACGATCCAGGAGGCCAGGCTGACGTCGTTGTCCTCCAGCAGGGCGTTGCAGACGGGCACGAAGCCGGCGACCTTGTAGCCGTCCAGGGTGATCTGGTTGAACTTAAAGGTCAGCTCGTTGATCACACCGCACATCTCGGTCCAGACGGCCTCCGGCACGGTGCCGGCGATGGTCTGGCGGGCCTGCCCGTCCACGTTGCGTACGCGCACGCGGTTGAGCAGTTTGCTGTAGCGGTACATGTTCTCGGCGATCAGATCGAGCAGGATGACCGGGATGGTCAGCTCGCCGCCGGTAATGGCGCGGCTCTGGCCCTTCATGCTGCGCATCTGCTGCAGGAAGGCCTTGACGTCGTCCTGGGCGAGGATCTGCGCGCGCTCGTTGGACGGCAGCGCGTCAAAAGCGCGCTGATTCATGGGGAGGGAACGGATGTTGATGGTGACCATAGCGGCGTCACTCCTTTCGATATTTTCCGGCGCGGCGGCCGGGGGATTCATGGCGGGGGCCTTGCTCTCCTCCGCGGCAAGGCGGCCGCGCAGCTCCTCGATCGCGCCCTCCAGGGCGGTCACGGCGGTATTGTGGGCGCTGCGCTCATTCTCGAAGGTCTCGATCTCGGCCTCCATCGCGCTGCGCTCCTCGTCGGTGTTGACCTCGGCGATCGAGGCCTCCAGCTCCGCCTCGCGGGTCGCGAAGCCCGCGTCCTTTTCGCGCAGCTCGGCCAGCTCGGCCTCCTTGCGCTCGATCTCACGGCGGAGCATGATTGCTTTCAGTGCCATTGATTAAGCTCCTTTCTTGATCCTGGCCAGCATCCGCTGCCGCCAGTCCTCTGCTTTTCTTTTCTGCAGCTCCTCCACCTGCGCCATGCGGGCGGAGACGCCGGTCTCCTCGTAGGCCGGGAAGGTGCATACAGACACCTCCCACAGCTTCACGCGCTTCAAATGGAACACGGTCACGCCGTCGTCGCGGTACTCCGTGCCCTCCTCCAGGATGTCGAAGCCGAAGGAGCACTGACTCACGTCACCGCGCTTCACGCGCTCGTAGAGGTTGCAGGCGTCCTGATCCTTTGCGTTGATCAGAATCGTGCCGAACAGGCCGCGATCGTCCACGCGCAGGACCAGCGTGCCGACGGTCGTCCGGCCGAGGACCAGAGTCGAGTCGTGATTGGTCAGCGCCCGGACGTCCTCGTCCGCCTCCAGATTGAAGGCGCCGGGGTCGATGGTCTCATAGGCGGTTTTCCACAGCCAGTACTCGCTGTTGAAAACGGCAAAGTACCCGTCGATGTAGAGATTGCCGTCCGCCTCGCGGGTCTCGAAGTCCGCGGAGCGGAGCACGCAGGTGCGCTTCCAGTTGCTCATGTCGTCGTCTCACCTCCCGTCAGCTTGGACTGATCCGCGATCATGTCCCTGGGAATGAAGTTTTCCAGGATCGTCAGCTCGTCAAGGCCCTCAAGCGGCGACATGCCGATCCAGTCGCGGACCTCATTGCCGGTCATCACGCCTTGGATGTAGAGCCCGGAGGCCATGGAGGCGAGATCCCGCAGGTCGTAGTTGAACAGGCTCCGGGACGAGAAGCGGAAGTAGGCGTCCGGCTCGTCGATCAGCTTGCGCGTCAGCTCCTGCTGGATGTTCTGCGCCAGCGGCATGACCGTCGTGGAAATGAACGAATTCCATTCCTCGCGCCGGAACTCGCCGACGCCCAGAACAAAGGGCGGCACGCCGAGGATGGTTGCGACCGTCTGTTTGTCCAGTTTCACAAAATCGGCGAGAGCGAGATCCGACAGAGTCAGCGGCTTGACCTGCTGCACATCGAACTGCTCGGCGGGGATCAGCCAGGGCTCGCCGCTCTCGCTGCCCTCGACGTACTGGTCCAGCAGCTTCCGGCGCCCTTCTTTGCTGGAAAAGTTCACGTCCAGGCCGTCGACCTTGACGATGATCGAAGGCTTCCACTTGCTGGACATGAAGCCGCGCTCGGTCGCCGCCGCCTGCTTCAGGTTGTTGGCCACGGCAGCAAGCGTGATCTGGAAGCCGGTCCCGAGCCAGGGGTAGAAGCTCCCCGGATTTGCCGCGAAGTGCAGCACGGAGTCGGGATCGAACTCCCGCCCGGCGATGACCACGCGGTAGTCATAGGCGCCAGACGGCACAAAAGCCGTGTAGGCGGGCGGGATCGGCAGGAGTTCCTGAATGTACCCGTCCGCGGTCCGGGGCCAGACGACGGCGTTTCCCCGGCCCGTCAGCAGCATCGTGCGCACGATCCACTCCACGAAGTTAAAGCGCGTCATGATTTTGTTCGGCGTGATGTCGACCAGGCGGGAAAGCGCGTCGTTGACGCGGATGTCGCCGCTTTCGCTGTTGCGCATCTTGTGGATGGTCATCGCGCCGATCAGCCGCGCGATCGTATTGACCGCCGTCGAGACCTCGGGGCTGTCTGCCAGGCTCGTGTAGCCCTGACACTCCAGGCTGTCAAAGCCCGCGGCGTCGGTCAGCCAGATCACGCTGCGGCTTTCGCTTATGGGGTGGTCCCGGGCGGGTCTTGCTTTTACGTTGACTTTCAACAAAGCACCTCCTTCGGGTGTCTGTCATATCGGATGCCGCCGCTGCTGCGGCTGCTGATCCTCAAACCATCCCGCGGCCGCGCTGGCCCGGTCCGTCTCGATCAGCAGGCGGACCGTCGCAAAGACGGCGGCGTCAAAGACGTCGATGCGGGAATTTTCGGAGATCTTCTCATACTGGACCGCGTCGTCGACCTTCTCCGCCGCGCGGACGTTCGAGACGCAGTATTCGAAGGGCTCGGCGTGCAGGTAATACAGGCAGCCGATCTTGGCCTTGTGCTCGATGTAGCGAAAGCCCTCGGATTTCTGCAGGTAAAACTGAGGCTGATCTTGCACGCGAAAGCCCGCTTTTTTCATAGCCGTGATGTACGGCCGCGCGAACTTTTTATCGTGGCCGACGCGCCGGATCTGGAAGCCGGCCTCGCGCCAGGCGATAAACTGTTTGACCGGCTCGGCCGGGTCCATGGACGGCGTGTTCGGCATGTCGAGCCAGCCGTCGTCCTTCCAGCCGAACAGAGGGATCTGGTCCTTGTCGGCCTTCTCGGCCGCCGCCGTGATCGGGAACCAGCAGTGCGGGATGATCACGAGCACGTCCTCCGGCGGCGTCCAGTCCTCGGTAGCCGCGAGTTTGGCCGGGATCTCCCCGGCGAGGCAGGCGGCCGTCAGGTCGTGCAGTTTGGACAGATCCGCCCCGCCGTACCAGTGCCGCACGAGCGCGGCCAGATCCTTCTGCGTCCAGTTGTAGTGCTCGTCCGAACGGCGAAACTCCATCAGGTCGAACCAGGCCTTGTAAGAGGACACGAAGCGGTTCAGCGATCTTGTGAAAAACTCTTTTCTGAGCTGCGGATTATGCTCCGCCTGCATGGCTGCCGCGATCATGTCCTCCGGCCGGATCGTGATGCCGTAGGCGGGGTTAGCCGCGCGGTGCACCGCCGGGTTGAGGTAGTCGATCGAGCCGTCCGGCTCCTCCGGCGCCTGCGCCAGGAAGACAAAGGTGCGGTCGGCTGCCGGCCCGGTCACGGTGCCGCGAAGGATCGCCTCCATGTAGTCCCGGTGCCGGGCGGCAAAGCCCGTGCCGTCGTCGCCGGCGGTAAAGGTGCACAGCAGCAGCTTGTTCGTGTAGGCCTTCATGGAGTCGCGCAGACGGGTGTAGGGGATCGCGTTCTTGTATAGCTCCAGCTCGTCCAGGTGGACGAAGGCAGCGTTGAACGAGTCGAACAGATCCGGCTTGAAGGCCAGGGTCTCCAGATCGATGTAACCGCCCCAGAACTCTCCCTCGATGCTGTGCCCGAGGGAGCTGTCCAGAAAGCGGAGCTTCCCGGGCGGGTTGTTTTCGGCGACAAGGCCCAGGCGCTTGAAGTTGTAGGCCAGCCAGTCGAAGCCCTCCATACCCTGCTTGAGGGATCCGGCGACGGTTTTCGCCTTGGCGCCGCTGCGCCGGTAATAGAAGGCCAGCGACGTCTGGAAGCCCTCGCCGAAGGTCGTCTTGACCGTCTTGCGCGGGCCGAACAGATCCGCCTCGGTGAAGCGCCGGATCTCGGTGCCGGGAAGGAAAAAGCCGGCTACGTTGTAAACGACGAACTTATGCCAGGGCATGAGCTCGAAGGGCTCGCCGCGCAGGGGAGTGCCGTCCAGGCGCTCGCCCTGGGCAAAGCAGAACAGGCCGGTCATGATGTTGATGCAAAACTCCGGCAGCGCCGGCCGGAAGTCCCAGCGGCCGCTGTCGAGGTCATCCAGGAAACGGCGCGCGCCCAGGCGCTGCAGCTCCTCGATTCCGCGATCGTCCGCGGTGTCTCTTGCGTAGCGGAGGACCTCGTCCAGGTGCGGAGCCCTATTCATCAGAGCCCTCCCGCGTGTCCAATCCGGACACACCGCCGCTGTATGAATCGCAGCGGTCCAGGAGCCGATCCAGCCGTGTCGAGATTTCCTCCTGGGTTGTCGGTCCGCCGCCTGCAGCCGTCACGCCGCGCAGCCTGCGCAGGCTTTTCGGCGTCAGGCCGAGCGCTTCGCGGTAGACGAGGATTTCCCGGTCGAGCTGCTCGATCACGGCGAACAGAGGATCCAGAAACGAGGGCTTCGAGCCCTTCGGCACCGTGGCCGCCCATTCCTTCTGAGCCCGCTGCCGCTTGCGCTCTTTCATGGCAAGGTCCTTGATCACCGGATCAAATGCTTGTTCATAGATCCCGAGCGCTTTCAGTTGTTCGGTGTAGATCTGCTCGCGGGTCATAGCTCCTCCAAAACGCCGAAACGCAAAAAGCCGGAGCCTACACACACCGCTCTGGTGCATGTGGGCTCCGGCTTTTCAAGCTCCGGCCTCTGCTGTTCAGTTCGCGCCCGGCGCGGATCCGCTGCGCCTCTGCAGCGCCTGGCCGGGCCTACGTCAAAACGCCGCGTGGTACGCAGCCCTTCGGCCCGGCGAAGCGCCGGCGGCGCCGGTCTCCGCAGTTCATGTCCGTGAACTGCCTCCGCGTTTCGCGTCCGCGGCCCGCGCCCGCTGCGCGGTAGTCATTAATCTTTTATATCTCGATTTCCCGGGGGAAATTTCCGCCTCAGAAATTTTTGTCGCGTGTGCGCAATATGGGGTCGCTCGGTAAGGAGGTCACTCGACAATC
>Ga0310690_10002142_pt1 | contig 32897 bp, 27 predicted proteins | sample AusTroGonzalo_MG_2_FD_207661 | JGI IMG/M metagenome (GOLD analysis project Ga0310690, IMG submission 207661) | Bovine rumen microbial communities from tropical cattle in Woodstock, Queensland, Australia - Gonzalo_04 (v2) (version 2) | ecosystem: Host-associated > Mammals > Digestive system >...
CAGGGGAAGGGGGATGAGGAGCCTGTCTTCCCCCTTGAGGGGGGAGTTAGAGAGGGGCCAACCTTTTAATTGAGCTTCCATTGCTTGGAGAGCTTCGTAGTGCTCATCGGCGGCCTCCACCTCCACCGTGCGTCTCAGCACCTCCTTCACCTCTATGCAGAACTTCTTCATACCTCGTGCACCACTGCGCGAGCAGTCGCGTGTGGTTTACAGTGCAAAGATAGACAAAAAATATGAGACGATCCGTATTAGATCAAAACTTAACAAACGAGAACAAAAAAGATCAAATTCAAGCAGCGTATCTCATTACTTCCGCCGCCATATGCCAATGAACAGCATGACAAACCAAATGATTAAAAGCCAAATGAGAAGGATGTACATATACTGTATGGGCTTCAATTGTTCTTCGCCTGCAAATCTCCACATTATTTCTTTACGCACACAATATTATCTCTTTTTTTCAAGTTGAGGCACCAAAAAGCCTTCCCAAGAGGAGGAGAAGGCGATGATACAGATAGTGAGTAAAAGTCTATTTTAACAAATTCCTGCCGCTATTGTCTTCCAGCACTTGCATCTGCTGGATGGCAATTTGATTGAGCTTGATAAGCCTTGCGCCCTGAGGTACAACTATTAAATTAAAAGTGAAAAATTTAAAGTGAAAAATGACAGAGGAATGGGATATTTGGGTAAAGAGAAGAAGAGAAAAGAGAAAAAAGGCTGAAAATCATCATCCGCTGGGAAAGACTCAACCAATCCCCTCCAAATCTACGTCGTAAATCACCTCGCCAATGACCTCCTTCTTCAGATAGGCTACGTGTGTTATTCATCTTTGTAACTCAGTCCGAATGGACATTTGGTAGGGCCTTCAGTGATAGTGCAGCGCTATTGAAGCTCTTTTTCCCTCCTTTTCTGCTAATCAACCACATCAGAACATAAAAATACGAAGTGCCCGACCTTGATGAGGGGTCGGGCACTTGGGATGACTTTGAGGATGAGAGATTATTCAGAGCCCATCGGCAATGTGAAGCCGAAGGTGATTTCTTGGTCGTAACCCCAAGATTGATACAGATCAATGGGGTTGCTCTCTCCTTCTTTAATGTGGCTGGAGGCCTTGCCTGAGCCATACCACGTGCTGCCGTCTTGGGAGAATGTGCCTTCGATGACGGTGAAAGTGATTTCTCGATCCATAGAGTAATCGCCTCCACTAGCTTTGACGTGGCTATAGAATTTACCATCGGTAATCTTGCGGAGGATTGGAACTATACCTAAATCCACAGGGGCTTCAATACTTTCTGAACCATCTTTGAAGAATCTGCGTTTATACTGCCAAATATGCTTCTTTTCGAGCGTCGCTTGACTTGTCAAGCTTTCTGGGCTCGTCGTCCACTGGCCTGTTTCGGGTGTCACCTCTTCGCCGAAAGCCGCAACACGGAAGTAAATGCTGACGGAAGCGACAAGGTCTTCTTTCTTGAGAATGTCTTGGATATCTTTTTGGGCCAAATCTGAGAGATAGCTCATCGTTGTCCCTAGTTTTTCTCGGTCCACTTCTCCTATAAGATCAGCGCTAAAAGAGAAGTTGCCGCCATAAGAGTCCGTGACGGGTACGAACCACCAATTACCTTCATCGTCGCTATTCGTAACTGTCAAAAAATTTGATTGGGTGCTTGTCTTTCCCCCAGACCAACTGCCAGATACAGACATAGAACTGCTTGATGCAGAAACTGTACATGGAACCCCAGGCAAATCCCTAATCATCCCATCATCGTCATACTCGCAGTACCCATAATTCATTAGTGGTTCGCTGGCGTCAATACTGATTCTGTTATATTGACTGCCGGAACCACTCTGTTCAATATATACATTCTTAGACACAGGGAACGCTGAATTATCGTCAACGGATGCCGTAACTTGGTGTACAACTTCCCTGCCACCCAGTCCGGCGTCGTCCAATTTCACAACCTCCGTGCCTTTTGTATCCGCGTTGGTCTCCACCGGGATGGTGAGCGTACCTGCATTGCCCGAGGCTGTAATCTTTTGCTCAGGGACTTTCAGATAGACGGGAACATTGAAGGGCTTCTGCATGGAATAGACAGGGTAATCTTTGCCAAAAGCACGGAGAAGGGGTGCTACATAGTATTTGCCTGGCTTAATGTTCTTTGTGCCGAATGATGTCTCTGCACTTTCGGGCGATGTGCTGCCGAAAGAGAGGTCCCAGAGATATTGTTGCTTGACAATGTCGCCCTTGGGATCACAGATGGCAAAGCCTTGACTTGATTTCCAGAACACATTGACTTTGTTGGTTTCCCAACTCGTATTCAGCATGAAGAGCTCATTGTTGTGATTTGCATAGAAGTTCTCGAATTGCGGGAACATAAAGAACTGGTGCGCCTGCACCAACTTGAACGAACCGTCGATGAAGGTCCATTTCGATGTCTTTCCCAAGATAAGCCCTGTGGCTTCTCCGTATGACTCATAGTCAACATCAACAGGCGACAATGTGAAATTGCTGTTGTGGAGGGCATAGGCGCCATCGCCTTGAGCGAGATCCTTGAGGTTGATACTGATAGAACCCTCTATCTTGGGACCTATGTAGAGATCGGTAGAGACGCCTGCGTCGAAGATGAGATCAAGCCAACTGGCTGTGAAGATGCCGAACTGGGCTTTGACACCGAGCTGTACGAAGCCGTTGAACTGCACCTCGGCTCCCAAATCGCCAAAAATATCCGTCGGCGGCGTACTTTGGGCAGATTCGCTACCATGGTACGTAATAAAATACGGAGCATCCTTGTCAATGGTGTAGGTCTGCTTCATGGTTCCACTCACAACGGGGAAGGTGAGGCTCGCCTTGACTTCCCCTTTCCATCTGAACGCCAGGTCGGGAATGGGGCGGATGGAGAAGATGGGCAAGGCTGCGGGGAACATGATGCCACGAGGCATATTCGTGATTTCGCCCAACGATTTGGAGCCGCTGCCGGAAAGACTGAACGTGGCAGCGGCAGAGACGCTGTACTCCTCGGTAGTCATTAGTTTTGAGAAGAGAACATTGCCTCGAATCTGATAGACGGTCATGAGCCTTATCTTCAGACTCGCGCCAAGATCAAGCCCCAAATAGATGCCTGCGCTATTATCTGGAAAAGGAGTGAGATGACCATTGATGCTGAGGTCGGCAAGGGTGATACTGGCACCACCAGCCGATGCTTTCCTGCGGACTTGGTTATAACCAGCCATACGGCGGCGCACTTGGTGCGTTGCCGGATCTTCGCCCACTTCTTCGACTGAGACAAGCTGTTCGAAGACATCGGACAGCTGCTGCGGTTTCTCACATGTTACGAAAATGCCGTCATCCGTTCGTTGTACACTTGTCACCCGTCCCACGAAACCCGTGGAGGATAGTACACCCGTGAAACCGGCCAGTATGTCATCCACTTGAGGCATCAAGATTGCAGGCAAATCGTTGTTGAAGGTGATAGACAGACTCTGCACCGCACCACCTGTATTTGTGCCCATATCACGGTATTCCTTGATATAGTCCGTCATGCCCAACAGGTCCATGTGGCGCAGTTTGGGGTTGAACTTGATTTCTGGCTGCTGAAAACCAATGGAGTCGATGGCTGCGAGGGGAATACGGTAGATGGAGTCGGCGGTGACGATGTCCTGTACCACATATTCCTCATGCTCAATGGAGTCAAGGTCGAACTTAGATACGTTCATCTGTAAGACCCTATCGTAGAAGAAGCCGTTGAAGTCGCCGTCGTTGCGATACACATAGAACGCCTGACCATCTTCGATCACCTGCGCCTGCGCTGGCAAAGTGAACAATGAAAGAGTGAAAAGTGAAAAATAAAACAATCTCTTGGCTAAGGGTAGCCGAGAACCGCGACATGCAAGGAAATTGTAAATATATCCCATAGTAGATAAATCGTAAATTGTAAATCGTAAAATCGTAAATGACTTTATTTCTTCAAAAACTTATAACTTGCATCGCCCACTTTCACGATATAGAGCCCTGCGGGCTGCCCTTTCAGGGACACCACTGCGGGCTGTCCGCTGGCAGCCGTCTGCGTGCGCAGCAGTTTGCCATCGGGGGCATAGAGCTCGAGGACGGTGCCACCAGCGAGGCCGTCGAAACGCATCTCATCGGTACCCTGGGAGAATCGCACCTCGCCCTTCTTCACAGCTGGCACGCTCACCACGGGGATATAGCCCTCGAAGGTGTAGCGCAACACCTGCGCAATCGGATAGGAGATGCTCACCTTCTTCGTCGAGAGCATCAGCATCCCGTTCGCGAACCTGGTCTCCGGCTCGTCCGTCAGCTCATGATAGATTTTCTCACCATTCGTTTTCCACACAACCAACCGTTGCGTGTCCTGCGCCCACAGCCCCGTTGCAGCTGCCATGAGCATCATGATTAAGGTTAGTTTTGCCTTCATATTGTATTGTTTAACGGTTCATTCACAAATGATTCCGCCGCAAATATACACATTATTTTTTTACGCGCACATAAAAGCGGCTGAAATTTATCAACCGCTGGGAAAGTTTTACTTCAAAAGTTTCTGGCGCACCAAATTGTTATTTCAACTTACCTTCTTTATACATTTTATAGTGTTGTTTGCAATAGCCAGATGTCTTTGCTTCCCTAGTGCATCTAGAGCCTTTCTGGGTCTTAGCCTTGCACTTTTGAGCTGATTTAGACTTGGCTTGGTGCACTTGACAATACTTAGTCTTGTTCACAACATTGTTTTTACAGCGAGTACCTTCCTTTGTAGTGGCCTCACATCTTTTAGGTTGAGTCTGAGCTATCACATTATTGGCGGGATAAGTCAATAGCATCATAAGGAATAAAACAATAGATTTCATCATAATTAAACTCGGTTTTTGTGATATAAAATAATTAAATAACCATTTGCCTTTTTCTACGAACATGTGCACATTCACATCAAGATGCTTCGCGATTTCATGGCGTTGATGATGAATCATGTTCAATCACATCCTGCATCTTCTGCTGGAGCAGGGCTTTGTCCGGCAGGCAGAGTTGGTACTCGGCAACCAGTTAATTTGTCTCAACAGTGCTGAGAGTTTTTCATACGTGCTCTTATATGTCTCGTAGAACTGTTTCATTCTCCATATTCTTTAGGGTTCTGGTCGCAAAGTTAGCGATTAGTTTTGAATCCGCTGCAAGAAAAGCACGGAAAATCGCGAATATTTCTTCAATATCGTCGCCGGCTTCTTACGTTTCGACTCAATGATGATCATGATACCTTATCGTCAATTACTTCCCAATGTCCATTCTTGGCAGAACCTATCCTCTTGATAATCCCAAGGGACTTTAGTTTGTTTAGATGTTTTTGGACTGCAGTAGTTGAAATACCAGTCTTTTCTGCCAACTCTTTTCTACTGATATTTTTATCTGAAACAATAAACATGCAAATACTGGTTGTTGTATTAGACAACCTATTAGATAACTTATCAGACAACCCTTTAGGCAACTTTACAGGTAACTCGTTTTTCCCAGAATTACTCACATTATTCCTTTGGAATGTCACTTTGACTCCACCCTCTACATCTTCTATATTAGGCATGGGCAGTCCTACTCCCTCAAATCCATCACGAATCTTTTTGTACCCACGCCCCCAAGACTCAATAAAACCTGCTTTGAAGAATGCATAGGCTATGTTTTTATTCCTTGGGTGTGAAGAGTGGTGTCTCAACAGTGCTTCTGGTGTCAATTCTTTAGGAAGGCTTCCTTCAGTCCAACCACCTCGTGGTCATCGTTAACACCAAAGTACATCACAGCCCCTTGTGCATTCGCGAAGCCGCAGATCCACTCTAAATATTTATCGTGCCACGTGCTTTTGTATTCCACATTCTGGCACTCTCTTGCTTTTATCTTCATATCCTTTAGGGTTCTGGTCGCAAAGTTAGCGATTAGTTTTGAATCCGCTGCAAGAAAAGCACGGAAAATCTCAAAAAGAACAGAAAATGCCTTCCCACGAGGATGGTTTGTTCAACCTTACACAATCGTACGCGCACAAAAAAGCGGCTGAAATTCTTCAACCGCTGGGAAAATTATATGTCTGACTTTGGCGGTTTCAAAAAAAACTTCGTAAATTTGCAACCGAAATCTTATCAAAACCAAATAATCACCAAACAATAGATAAACAATATGCAAGGATTTACAAAAAGGATTGTCATTACATTGGTGCTGTTGCTGGGAATAATAGCACCCATCTCTGCTTACTGGAATGATGTGTTGTATCAAATGTTCGAGAAGAACATGGATGCTGTGGTGGCAAAGGGGAAAAGAGAGCCCAACGGCTATTATAAATTAAAGAGTTTCCAGCATCTTACGCTGTTTGATATGTATAATAATTACGAACATTATTCATCAACTGAATTTCAACTGTGTCTGCGCTATAATTCTTTATATCAAAGAGACATTGAGCGTGGATTCAAATCTCCCAAATATACTTTTGTAGGCGCAAAACACAAGTATGGTGAATCTGAGGTAACTCTATTTTATTTTGTGCCTAAAGAAGAGCTCCCACTTATTATTTATAAGCAGATATTAGACCTGCAAACAAGTGGGACTGTAAAGACGAACTTCACAGCTCCAGTCACGTCACTCAACAAGAGGGGTAAAATGTGGCGATTCGCTAATAGGCATGTTATAGCAACTCCTGTTGTTTACCAGCATCTCAAGCTTTTACCATTTAATGAAGATGTTTTAAAGTTGTATTACGAATCAACCACAGGTCTTCCTGCCTACACTTGTTTTCGGGAAACGGACGATGTGTGCTGGAGCGGGGAGATTGTGAATGGCATGTTACAGGGAAAGGGAACAGGTATTTGTCAGACATATGACGATGGGGGTAGACCATTTAGGAACAAGAAGTACTTCCTTTGCTTTGAGGGCGAATTCAACCAGGGATATCCTGTAGGTGAAATCATCTTCCACGATTTTATATGGGAACACGATACGCAGCACCACGTTGAATGGACTAGAGATTATGAATTATCATACACTCAGTCACATCCCATTTCACTGACTCCATTCGTAGAAGGCAAGGCAACTTTAACCATTTTAGATGGGAAATACTCGTTTATCGTCAATCAGGAGAATGGTGAAGGCGAACTGACCCAAGCAGCACAGTCAAGACTTGAGGATGATTTGGGGCGAGCAAGTTGGTCTCATTTACAGAGAATGTGCAATATGGATAAAGATTATAAACAATTGTCCGAAGAGGAGGTGTGCAAATGGGAAAATCAATACATCCTGCAACAATGGCCAGAGGCTTTTTTCAATCAACTATGGATCATAAAATATCTTCCCAGCAAGCGGTTCCTGAATGCTGACCTTGGTGAGAAAAAGCCTGAGGAGAAAGAACTTGACATATACAACCATAATAAATACTCTAGTGATTATCCTATCTCGTACGATGAAATGAAACGCTCTGACTGGATGATGGCTACTTGGGCTAAAGTGTTCACTGACGATGCTATTCGCCAGTTCAGAACCGAAACCATGCCACCGCTTCACGAGCCCATAGCCCAGTCATCCTTTAATGCTATATCCTCCCTATGTTATGTGGATGTAAGCGACGATGATGCCTACAATCGCAGCCGAAGACTAAGAGATTTGGAAAAAAAGGGAGTAAAGGAAAGTCGCGAGGCTGTGAAATGGTTGGATTTGATGGATGCTGTCCACCTTTCCATGTCTGCCGATACTGCCAAAGCCGTTCAGGGACTGTATGGGGTGAGATTCGAAGGAGATTATAACGGGTTGGACGGTTCCAACTATTTTCCGAAACTCGATTCAGGACTGGTGGCAGCTAATGAATTAGGGCAGAAGTATCCGGAGTTTAGGAAAAGGTTCAAGAAAATTGAAAACGCTATAAACCATTGGGATAACCACATGCGCCTTATAGAAATGCCTAAAGCTAAGCCTGTCAACATAAGAAGAAAAGAAGAGATATTAGCTAATAAGCGGGCCGTTGCTAAAACTGCTGAAGCATGGGAGAGACAACATGCTCAAGATGTGGACCAAAGCAAAAGTAAGCTACCTTCAGGCGAATTGATCCGTCCTGATCTTTTTTTCAATGATTTCCGTATATATAAAAACGATGGTGTAATTGTTCTGCGGAACGGGCATACGTATAAGTACAACATCAGTCTCTATTCTGATAAAACGGTTGAATCATACTTTGTAACAGATGGTTATACATACGTTGTTGAAAAAAAACATAAAACGTTAGAGAAGTTGATTGAAGCCATCGTAAAAGCTGACAAAACCCAATAGACACTTCAGATGATATACCAAGAATCGCTGCGATATCTTGAATCTATAAAGGCTGTCTTTTGAGGCAGCCTTTTTTAACGAAAAAACGGGGTTGGCGTGGCAGCGTTGCAGCGTTGCAGTTAAACTTTTGGAGCAGCGAGAGCAAACAAGCTTGCTTGATTTGCCGAGTCGTGACAAAAGTCAGCACAGCTAAAATGGACCATTGATGATTGATGAATGATGATTGATGAAGCGCCTCGCGGCTCACGATGGAAGTGAGTGGCGAGGCGTTATTGTGTGGCGAGGCGTTATCACACGAGAACGCCGACGGGGTATTGCATGGTGGAGCAGTGCAGGGAGCCGTGCTGGCGGATGAGGACGCGACAGTCTATGGGAACGATATCGTGCTTCGGGAAGGCCTTCTGCAGCTGGCGACGGGCGAGTTCGTCTGTGTCAGGCTGGCCGTAGGTAGGCATCAGCACGGCGCCATTGATGACAAGGAAGTTGGCATAGGTGGCGGGCAGGCGATGGCCGTCATCGGGATCGTAGATGGGCGAAGGCAGAGGCAGGGGAAGGAGTTGGAAATTGGAAATGGGCAATGGACAATTGGCAATGAGTTCCTTCAACTGATTTTCCATCGCTTGGAGGGAGGCGTAATGCTCGTCTTCAGGGTCGGTACATTGCACGTAGGCGATGACGCCGTTGGGGCAGAAGCGAGCAAGGGTGTCGATATGGCTGTCGGTGTCGTCGCCGGCGAGATAGCCGTGGTCCAGCCACAGGACGCGCTCGGCGTGGAAGTAACGCAGCAGGCGCTCCTCAATCTCTTGGCGGTTGAGCTGTGGGTTGCGGTGGGGCGAGAGCAGACACTCGCTGGTGGTCATCAGGGTGCCACGCCCGTCGCTCTCAATGCTGCCGCCCTCGAAGACGAAGTCGAGATGGGGCTCGAAGTTGAGAGTTGAGAGTTGAGAGTTGAGAGTTGAGGGGTTGGCGGCGATGCGGCCATTGATTGCATTGTCCAGCTCCGCGGGGAACTTGTTGCCCCAGCCGTTGAACTGGAAATCGAGCAGGCGGGGGCCAGACTCGGTCATCAGCGTGAGGAAGCCGTGGTCGCGTGCCCAGGTGTCGTTCGTGGGACACTCGAAATAGCGTACGTGAGGCAGCAGGCGCGAGGGAATACGCTCGTGGAACAGGGCCTTGATGCGGTCGGGCTCGGGAGTGACAATCAGCAGGAGCTCGCCCCGCACAAGGATCTCCAGCGCGATATGGATGAAGCAGTCGTCCACTTCAGCCAGCAGCGGGGCCCAGTCGGTACCGGCGTGGGGCCATGTCAGCTGCACGCCGCTCTGCGGAAACCACTCGGCGGGAAAGAACGTGGAGCGGATTTCCATCTGCTCAGGACCGGCCTGCGAAGGCATCTGCATATGCAGCGTCAAGTCACTGATGGTGGGGGTGGTGCGGGTGAAGTGGAGAGGCACTGTGATGAAGGGTTTAAGAGTTCAAAAGTTCAAGGGGTTCAAGGGGTTCAAAAAGTTCAAGGGGTTCAAAAAGTTCAAGGGGTTCAAGAGGTTCAAGAAGTTCGTTTTTAGTTTAGAGTTGAGAGTTCTTTTCTATATCGCGGAAGCGACAGAGAAGGTCCTGGTACGCATCGATGCGGCGGTCGCGGAGGAAGGGCCACCAGCGACGCACCTGCTCGGAGCGGTGGAGGTCGATGTCCACGATGATGTTCTCGGCATCGGTCTGCGAGGCCTCGGCCAGCAGTTCGCCCTGCGGCCCTGCCACGAAGCTGGTGCCCCAGAACTGTATGCCGTTGGTCTGTCCGCTGGGATCGGGCTCATGTCCGACTCTGTTCACAGCCACCACGGGGAGTCCGTTGACCACGGCATGACCGCGCTGCACCGTCTGCCACGCCATGCGCTGGCGCTGTTGTTCGTCGGGCGTATCGCTGCTCTCATAGCCGATGGCAGTGGGATAGATGAGGATGTCAGCACCGGCGAGCGCCATCAGTCGCGCGCCTTCGGGGTACCACTGGTCCCAGCACACCTGCACACCCAGCTGTCCGACGCTGGTCTTGATGGGCTGGAAGCCGAGGTCACCGGGGGTGAAGTAGAACTTCTCGTAGTAGGCGGGATCATCGGGGATGTGCATCTTGCGGTGTACGCCTGCAATCGTGCCGTCCTTTTCAAAGACCACGGCCGTGTTGTGGTACAATCCCGCCGCACGACGCTCGAAGAGGCTGGTGACCAGCACCACGCCGTGCTTGGCGGCCAGTGCACCGAAGAATTCGGTGCTGGGGCCCGGGATGGGCTCGGCGAGGTCGAAGTTGTCCACGGATTCCACCTGGCAGAAGTAAGGGGTGTTATGCAGTTCCTGCAGCACGACCAGCTCTGCGCCACGCGTAGCGACATCAGCGATGGCGGCCGCCAGGCGGGCCTTATTGTCAGCGACCGATGCGCTGCAGGATTGTTGAATCAAAGCGGTTCTCATTTTCGAATGACGAATGATGAAGTTTCGGATGTTTCAAAAGCCACGAATTACACGAATTTTACGAATTTCTTTCTTAGCTACATGATGTCTTTTATTTAAATCAAATTTCACTAATTGGGGCGGCACGCTGCGCAGGTGCCGAATGCCACGCTAACAAGAGTACTGAAATGTCTGCTTTCGAAAGCCGCGAAGCCTTTCGCTCTAATTTGTGTAATTCGATTAAATTTCATGTTATCTAGTTGCTAATAATTCGTTTAATTCGTGTAATTCGTGGTTCAAAATAACTTCCGAAAGTTGAAATTATGAATTGTTCGGCAGCGTGATGATGCGGTCGCAGTAACTGAGGAGTACGGGGTCATGGGAGACCACGAGTGCCGCGCGGCCTTCGTCGTGGCAGGCTCGCTGCAGGGCGAGGGCCACACGACGGCTATTCTCCTCGTCGAGTGCCGACGTGGGTTCGTCCAACAGCAGCACGGGTTTGGGCAGCAGCAGGGCTGCCATCAGCAGCATCCGCTGTCGCTGTCCGCCGGAGAGCTGCGCGGCGGGCATTCCGTAGAACGACACATCTACCGCCAGTTCATCCATCAGCACAGGTAGAAAACGGGTTTGATGGAGGGTGAGGTTGTAGGACAGGTCGTGCGTCAGCGAGATCAGGTCGCCACCTTTCTCCACCGCGGGCTGCAGCTCCTGCGGCACGTAGGCTATCTTCTGGCGGATCTCATGGATATGGTGCACATCCAAGGGGAGGCCGCAGACCTCGATGGAGCCAGAGGTGATGGGAATGACTCCCACGATGGCGCGCAGCAGCGATGTCTTGCCTGTTCCGCTCTCACCGGTGACACCTACAAGCTGGCCTCGGTCTATGGTGAGATCGAGGCCGCTGAATAATGGCCGCGAGTCAAAGGCGATAGAAGCACACGAAAGAGAGAGAAGGACTCTCCCCCCGCCCTCCCTATGAGGGAGGGAGCAGTATGTGTTGCTATTGGAGTTTTGAGTCACTACTTAATACATCTATGATTAGCTATTCCTCTCATCTTGAAATCAAACCACTCCCTCCCTCATAGGGAGGGCGGGGGGTGGGTCCCTTAATTCGCCGCGGTGAACTCTTCCAGGAAGCGGACGTCGTTCTCAGAGAACAGGCGGAGGTCCTTGACCTGGTACTTCAGGTTGGCGATGCGCTCGATACCCATACCGAAGGCATAGCCGGTATATACGCTGCTGTCGATGCCGTTGGCCTCCAGCACGGCGGGGTCCACCATTCCGCAGCCGAGGATCTCCAGCCATCCGGAGCCCTTACACATCGAGCAGCCCTTGCCGCCGCAGATGGTGCAGCTGACATCCATCTCTGCCGAGGGTTCGGTGAAGGGGAAGTAGCTGGGGCGCAGACGGATCTGCGTCTCGGGGCCGAACATCTCCTGTGCGAAGAGCAGCAGCACCTGCTTCAGATCCTTGAAGCTGACGTTCTTGTCGATATACAGGCCTTCCACCTGATGGAAGAAGCAGTGTGCGCGGGCGCTGACGGCCTCGTTGCGATAGACGCGGCCCGGGCAGATCACGCGAATGGGCGGCTGCTGCTTCTCCATGACGCGAGCCTGTACTGACGAGGTGTGTGAGCGCAGGATGATATCCGGGTGTGCCTCTACGAAGAAGGTGTCCTGCATATCACGCGCAGGATGGTCGTCGGCGAAGTTCATCGACGAATACACGTGCCAGTCATCCTCCACCTCAGGCCCTTCGGCCAGCGTGAAGCCCAGGCGCGAGAAGATGTCCACGATCTCGTTCTTCACGATGGTCAGCGGGTGGCGCGTGCCCATGGCGATGGGATATGCGGTGCGGGTGAGGTCGATGTCATCGGCGACGGTCTCCTGAGCGGCCACACAAGCCCTGAGATCGTTAATGCGCTCGGTGGCGTAGTCCTTGAGTTCATTGATGTGGCGCCCCACCTCTTTCTTCATGTCGTTAGGGATGGTGCGGAACTCCTCCATGAGCGCATTGATCTCACCTTTCTTACTCAGATATTTGATGCGCAGCGCCTCCACGTCTTCGGGTGAAGCGGCGGAAATCTGCTGCACTTCCTCCAGCATTTGCTTAATCTTTTCGAGCATATTCATAGTTGTAATATTGATTTATCTTCATAAAACGGCGCAAAGATAGACATTTATTTGCGAAAAGCGTGCGTGGGTAAGGAAAAATGGTGTACTTTTGCACGATTTTTACCAAAAGGAAGTTTACGAAGTGTTTTTCAGAAGGATTCTTCTACTCATGTCCAGCGCGTTGCTCATGGCCTGTTCCGGGAACAAGAGCGGACATTTCATTGACTTTGGCGACTCGGAAGCTGACACCTTGCTCAGTGACACGTTGGAGGAGAGTGCCGACACATTGCTGTTGGACCTCGAGACGATTGACAGGCCCCTGCCCGAGACCGTCGATGAGCTCTTCAACGACTTCCTCTTCAGCTTCGACCAGAGCAACCGCCTGCAACGCTCGCGCATACAGTTTCCGCTGCGCGTCATCGATGCCGACGGCACTGTCCGCCACCTCGATAAAAAAGATTGGCAGCATCATTTCCTGCTGCTGCACCAGGATTTCTGCACCGTGCTGTGGAACTCACGCCGGCAGATGGAGCTGGCGCAGGACAGCAGTGTGTGTGAGGCGCGTGTCGATCAAATCTACCTGCACAGCCGGCAGATAGAGTCGTTCATCTTTCAGCGCGACAGCACCAACGGCCTGTGGATGCTGACCGAACAATGCTCGGTGCCCTTCGACCACACGGACCTGGCCCCCTTCCTCGATTTCTACCGCGAATTTGCCACCGACAGCCTGTTCCAGCGCCGCCACGTGGCCGACCCGCTGAGCTATATCACCAACGACAACGACGAGTTCGACCGCATCAAGGGGAACATCAACCGTGACCAATGGTTTGAGTTTCAGCCCGATTTGCCCGAGGATGTCCTCGTGAGCATCGCCTACGGACAAACCTATAACAACCGCCAACGTATGCTACTCCAACTGCGAGGCATCAGCGACGGTTTACAGTCCGTACTCGTCTTCCAGCGCGACGGCAACAGCTGGCGACTCACGGAACTTGAGAATTGAGATATTGAAATATTGAGAATTGAAATATGATCATCAAGGATAACCATTCTTTGGCTGAACACAACACATTCGGGATAGCAGCCACAGCACAGCAGTTTGTAGAATATGATAGCGTTGACGAGCTGCAGATGTTTGTCGGGCGTCGCGCTGCCAACGGCGACACCTCTCCCCTCCTCCACATCGGTGGCGGCAGCAACCTGCTGTTTCTGAACGACTACCATGGCACCATCCTGCACTCCGCTATGAAAGACATCACCGTCACTGCCGACGAAGGAGAATATGTCTATGTGCGCGTCAGCGCTGGCTTTACATGGGACGAATGGGTGCAATACGCCGTCGATAGCTATTGGTACGGGTTGGAGAACCTGTCCGGCATCCCCGGCGAGGTGGGTGCCTCTGCCGTGCAGAACATCGGAGCCTACGGTTCCGAGGCCAAGGACTTCATCCTCTTCGTGGATGCCGTGGATTTAGAGACGGGTGCCATCCGCCACTTCACCAACGAGGAATGTCGCTACGGTTATCGCGACAGCATCTTCAAGAACGAGCTACGTGGACGCTACGCCGTCACACACGTACACTTCCGCCTGACCCACGACTTCCGTCCACGCCTTGAATATGGTGGCATCCGCCGCGCCATTGAAGCCCGTGGCATCGAGGAAGTGAACCTCACGGCAGAACAGTTGCGACAGATTATCCTTGAGATACGCCGCGAGAAGCTCCCCGACCCCGCCGTGCTGGGCAATGCCGGCAGCTTCTTCAAGAACCCCATCGTTGACAGGAGTGTCTTTGAACGCATCCAAAAGACATACCCCGAAGCACCCCACTACGAGGTCGATGCCGACCATGTGAAGATTCCTGCGGGCTGGATGATCGAACAATGTGGGTGGAAAGGCAAGACACTCGGACGCGCCGGTGTCTATGAGAAGCAAGCCCTCGTGCTTGTCAATCGTGGAAATGCAACCGGTAGAGATATCAGCGACTTATGCGCAACCATTCAAGCAGACGTTGAGGCCCGTTTCGGCATCCGCATCTCGCCGGAAGTGAACTTCATCGCATAGCCGTTTCATCTGTTGAAACAGCACTATGGAAGTATCGAATCTGCTCACTTTCAATGAACGCAGTCAGTTAAGAGACTGGTTAGAGGCGAACCACTCCTCAGTACCTTTCTGTTGGGTGGCATGCAATCGCTCAAAGCTCCACAAGCCAGACACATTACCTTATCCTGACATCGTGGAAGAAGCCCTATGCTTTGGATGGATAGACTCCACCATAAAGACACTTCCCGATGGACGTTTGGCCCAGCGTTTGTCGCCGCGGCGCAAAGGCAGTCATTGGACAGAATTGAATCGTGAAAGATTTCGTGACCTTGAGAAACGAGGATTAATGACTGAGGCTGGTCGCTTAGCATTTTAACTTCCTGAACCCGAGGACGCTATCGTTTTTCTCATGCGTGATAAAATATTTTCTCACACGTGATAAACATTTTTCTCACGCGTGATAAAGATTTTTCTCACGCATGAGAAAAACTTGTCCCATGTGTGGGACACGCCCACGCTACCCCATCCTATTCTGTGTGAGTCGTCAAAAAAGCGTTCCAACCTACACCTTTTCAGCTAACCTACACCCCAACCTACACCCACTCATCTACCTTATATTCTTTCGATTAACCATCAAAGGTGTAGGTATGTAGGTTATTTGGTGAAAATTTATACGCGCGCGAAACACCCGCGAACCTTATTTTATATTCGTCCTGTGAACATATTTTTTTGACAATTTTGACTTGACGTAAGGAAATAATCGCTATCTTTGTGCCCAAAAGGGCACGAATCGCGTAAAAACGATAGGAAAACCTCAGCGAAAGACGATTGTGTTTGTTTAATCTTAACGAAACAACGATAACATCAGCTATTTGTTCAGTGACTCGAGAAACGTTGGAATTAATCTATGGGTGAAGCCAGGTTATATAAATACCTTGATGCAAAAGGTGGACTTATGATGCTGTATTATAGCAATCTTATGTTCACCAATGCCACCCGTTTGAATGATCCTTTCGACTGTCATCCCGCTTTGATTGACTTCTCTGATGTGCCTGCGGAGAGGTGTAAAATATGGCCAGCCGATGTAGTATCCCTTTTAAGGTCTGACCCGTATAGAAGATATCGCGAAAAAGCATATATCTGTAGCTTGTCGAAAGAGTATGATTCCCTTTTGATGTGGAGTTACTATAACCAACACAAAGGTGTATGTATTGGGCTGGATATGGAAAAGACGCGAAAGTACCTATCTCGCATGATGGGTCTATTTGTAGGTTGCCAAGAATGGGATGTGCAATACAAAGACGTTGTGGAAAAACCAGACTACTTTCGAGACCTTCAAGACTTTTTTCATTACCAGATGACCACCAAGGCTAAAGCTTGGAAGCATGAGCAAGAGGTTCGGCTTTTTGCTTATGAACCATGGTCAAAACACATGCGCTTATTACCAGGACAATATGAAGAGAACAAATCCACCGGTGGGAAAACTAAACGAGTCTTCAAGAAGCGAGCGGAAACTACGATGGATTGGAAAGATGTTCACCCCTTCCTTGATATTAGTGGAGATTGTTTCGAATCTGTATATCTTGGTGAAAGAATAAATGATATAGATAAAGAGAAAATAATAAAGGTTGCGAGAGAACGCAACCCCGAGATAAAGATTTACCAAATGACATTAGACCCAGAGGCCTTTAGGCTGAAGGGGAAATTGATAGGAAACTAATTATGGCAAAGAAACAGATAAAGGAGAAAGCGATAGAAGAGGCTTTGTGGGAGTCGGCGAATAAATTGCGCGGCTCTGTGGAGCCTTCGGAGTATAAGCACGTGGTGCTTAGTCTCATCTTCCTGAAGTATGCCAACGACCGCTTTACGGAGCGACGCAATGAGTTGGCAGCTGAGGGAAAGGAGGCTTTTGCAGATAATCCTGTGTTCTATAATGCAAAGAATGTCTTTTATCTGGAACCCGAAAGCCGTTGGGACTACCTGATAGAGAACTCCAAGCAGAATGATATTGCCATCAAGATAGACAAGGCGTTGGCCAAGGTGGAACAGAACAACCCTACGCTGAAAGGTGCCTTGCCCAGTAACTATTATGCAGGTCTCTCGCTCGACCGAACAAAGCTGGCTGCCCTGCTCGATGAGATCAATAAGATAGATACGTTGAAAGACCCGGAACACGACGTGATAGGTCGTGTCTATGAGTACTTCCTGGGAAAGTTCGCTATTGCCGAAGGTAAGGGTAAAGGGGAATACTACACGCCGAAGACCATTGTCAACCTGATAGCGGAGATGATTGAGCCTTATCGGGGTAAGATCTACGATCCCTGTTGCGGTTCCGGAGGTATGTTTGTGCAGAGCATGAAGTTCATCGAAGCTCATCACGGCAATAAACGCGACATCTCTGTCTATGGTCAGGAATACACCAACACCACCTATAAGCTGGCGAAGATGAACCTGGCCATTCGCGGCATTGCCTGTAACCTGGGCGAGATGGCTGCTGACACCTTCCACAACGACCAGCATAAGGACCTGAAGGCTGACTTCATCATGGCCAATCCTCCTTTCAACCAGAAAGCATGGCGAGCAGAGAACGAGCTGAAGGACGATCCTCGTTGGGTGGGCTACGATGTGCCGCCAACGAGCAATGCCAACTATGGTTGGATTCTGAATATCGTCAGCAAGCTCTCTGCCAACGGTACGGCTGGCTTCCTCCTGGCGAATGGTGCCTTGAGCGGCGACGGCACGGAACTGGCCATCCGCAAGCAGCTACTATTAAACAAGGTAGTGGAGGCCATTGTCATCCTGCCTCGCAATATGTTCTACTCCACAGACATTAGCGTAACGCTTTGGATTCTGAATAACAATAAGAAAGCCCGCAGCGTAGAGCAGAACGGCAAGCTTGTCCGCTATCGCAACCGCGAGAACGAAGTCTTGTTTATCGACCTGCGCCAATGGGGTGAGCCTTTCGAGAAGAAATACATCCAGTTCTCGCAAGAGCAGATACAGCAGATAGCTGAGAACTTCCACAACTGGCAACGTGAGGGCTACGAACAGACCTATCACAATGAGCCCGAATACTGCTACTCTGCCACCCTTGACGAAATCGAGCAGAAAGGCTGGAGCCTTGTACCCAGCAAATACATCGAGTTCCGCAATCGTGATGAGCAGATAGACTTCGACACGAAGATGCGCCAACTGCAAGCGGAAATGAGCGACCTACTACAGCAGGAAGAGGCTAGCAAACAAGAACTAAAAGCCCTCTTTGAGAAGTTAGGCTACAACCTCCAAAACTGAAAAATTCTTGCTAATTTTGCAAAAACTTGCAAGAATTGGCAAGAATTTAAAACTTTATTTGTACTTTTGCAGCACAAAACCATCATAATAAAAAGTTTTATGATAGAATTGCCGCCAAAGGTAGATAGAAAGACGCTCGTCAATGCCTTGTTGAAAGGATTTGACGCGGAAATTGCCCCTCTTGTAGATAGAATAAATGCAACCTACGATTATTGGGACAAAGTAAAGTATAAGCCTTTGCCAGAAGGATATACACCCCAAATGCTTTGGACCTATGTCAAGGCCTCACGTATGCGGGGGTTGATGACTGTATGGGAAAAATATGGAATCAAACTATGTATCACCAGTCAGATGCAGCGGATGTGTCATGACTTTGATATGAAGTTTGGTAGTTTCTGGGAAGACGACAACGATGCCCAAAGTCCAGAAAAGAAATATTATCTATCGAGTTCGCTAATGGAGGAAGCTATCTATTCAAGTAAGATGGAGGGTGCTTCCACCACTCGGGTTGTAGCCAAGGAGATGTTGAGGAAGAAGAAGTCACCTCAAACCAAGGCACAACAGATGATCGTCAACAACTATAATACGATTCAGTATATAGTAGATCATAAGGATGACCCCTTGACAGAAGAAAGGCTGCTTTACATTCATAGGCTGATGACAGAAAATACGTTGGATAATCCCGATGATGCCGGACACTTTAGAACAAATGAAAAGGTTGTTGTGGCGGATATGGTAGAAGGGGATATTGTCTATACTCCGCCTTCATACAAGGCTATTCCGGAGTTCGTAAATACTCTTTGCGATTTCTTTAACAACGACAGCCCGAGTACTTTTATTCATCCTATCATCAAGGGGATTATTGTCCACTTCATGTTGGCCTATCTGCATCCCTTTGTTGATGGTAACGGACGGACTGCACGTGCCTTGTTCTATTGGTATATGCTGAAAGAGAACTACAAGTTGACAGAGTATATGTCAATATCAAGGGTCATCGCGAAGTCAAAACCTAGTTATGAAAAAGCTTTCCAATATACTGAAAATGATGGAAACGACATTGGCTATTTTGTAGCTTATAATCTGAGAGCCCTGGAACTTTCTTTCCAACAGCTTCGTGACTACATACAACGGAAGCAACGTGAGAAAAAAGCAGCCAGCACATTCATGATGGCTGGTAACGTCAATCAGCGGCAGGCTATCGTCCTGCAACGGCTTACCGACGAATCAGACACAATCCTTACAGTAAAGGAGGTGCAAGAACTCTTCTCTGTTTCATCCATGACAGCAAGAAAGGATCTGTCTGACTTGGTACAACAAGGTTATCTGGAAGAGATCGCAATCAATAAGGTAACACGTGGGTATATATTGGCTCCATTAAAGAATCCCTTTGTATAAAAACAAACGATGACATACAAACGTTTAGGCGACTATATCAGAGAGGTGAATGTTCGTAATCGGGATGAGAAGGTTACGAATCTTCAAGGTGTAAGCATTTCAAAGATGTTTATTCCTTCTATTGCCAATACTATTGGTACTGATATGTCAACCTACAAGATAGTTAAGTCTGGGCAGTTTGCTTATGGTCCAGTTACTTCACGTAATGGTGACAAAGTGTCTATTGCACTATATAAGAATAGTGAAGATGCCATTATCTCTCAAGCCTATACCGTTTTTGAGGTCATCGACCACGATGCGCTATTGCCTGAATATCTGATGATGTGGTTCCAACGTCCAGAGTTTGACCGTTACGCCCGCTTCCATTCTCACGGCAGTGCTCGCGAGGTATTCGAATGGGAAGAACTTTGTGACGTAATGCTCCCCATTCCCTCCATTACTCGTCAACGCGAAATCGTGTCGGAATACGAGACGCTAACTAATCGCATCCGCCTCAACGAGCAAATGATTCAGCACCTCGAAGCCACTGCCCAAACCCTCTATCGCAAAATGTTCGTTGACGGCATCGACAAGGAAAACCTTCCTGAAGGTTGGAAGATGGGAACGATTGGAGAAGTGGCTGAAATAAAGAATGGCAAAGCTCTTATACCTATCGCAGGGAACATCCCTGTATATGGCGGAAATGGTATCGTTGGCTATACGAAAGACTCTAATGCAGACAATGTGGTTGTTATAGGGCGAGTTGGCATCAATTGTGGCTCTCTATATCTCCATCAAGGCAATTGTTATGTAAATGACAATGCCATGATGGCCATGCCCCTGGACGGTAATATCATCTTCTTATATTGGATTTTGAGAGGAATGGATTTAAATAATCAAAGTGAAGGATCAGGCCAACCGCTTCTTACTCAATCAATAATATACAAACAAGAATGCATAATTCCTAAACAAGATTTACGTGCAGAGTTTGAGGTTCAGGGACAAATTATATATAAGCAAAAGTCTCTTCTGGAGCAAGAAAACTCAAAATTAACCGAATTACAGTCTTTGCTATTGGCGAAGATGGGGCAATAAATACTTTTACCTATGGATAATGCTTATTACATATTAGCGAAAAAGCAAATTGAAATTGAACGTTTACATATTTGCACATGGGAACTTCCTAACGATTCGTCATATATAGAATTTGGAATAGAGTTCTCATATGATAGTTTCGAAGGGGATTCTCTAACATTTTTTTTGGCAGCACCTTTTATTAATAAAAGTAGCGATGTTTCCTGTTTGCTAAAAAACCTATCAGACAGTGCTAATGGCCGTTTTATATTTAATGATGTTGTTAGTGGTATTGACAATGTAGGAGAAGATGCAAGGGACGGCAGCATTTTAAAATTTGAGAAACGGAAAAAACTAACTGTGCTTCCATGCGATATAAAAGTTAATGATGGGCTTATCTCATTCGTAATAAAAAAACCCATTAGATATGAAGGTAATCTGTATTTCCGAGTCTTAATTAAACTTGGAAAAAACGCGGTCGCTCTTAAAAAGAGTGGAATAGCTCAAACGACCTATATCTATGACTTTAAAATAAACGAGACACGTAATATTCCTCAAGGTATTTACGATTTAAAGAAAAATAACGGTTTGGAAATCTGTAAAGTTAACAATATTTTTTGCCTACATGCCATTCCCGATAATTTTGTTTTTAGTTTTGTTGATTCTTCAAAACTGAAGAATATAAGGAAATTAGAAACTTCTGCTTTTCAACGGTATCTTCCAGAGATTAAAGGTATTAGCAAAGATTGTTATAACATTATGTTTTTAAAAGACGACAATCAGGATGGTAAGGAGAGTTATTCGTTATTCTCGATATGCACAGAAGAAACAATTGGTTCAAAACAGATAGCATTAGCTGTCGGAGCGAACATTTTATGTAGTTTACTATTTGCCATTGCATCTTTGAGATTTGCCAAGGACTCCTCCATAGAGTGGTATCAGCAGATTCCTTGGGAATATTGGGGAGCATTTGCTATATTGATATTTTTATGCATTTACTTATTTACGCCATTAAAAAAGAAGTTTTAAAAGATGAAAGCATTATTAGACACTAATATAATTATTCACAGAGAGGCGAATAGAATAGTTTCTCAAGATATTGGCATTCTCTATCGTTGGCTAGATAGAGGGCAGTACACAAAGTGCATTCACTCGGCGACCATCGAAGAAATAAAAAAGAATTCAAATAAAGAAACAGTTGACTTGTTTCTGGTTAAGTTGGAAAGCTATGAAGTCATAGATATTCCTTCACCACTTCAAGAAGATGTCGTTGCAGTCTCGAAACGTTTTGATACTAGTGACAATGATAAAATAGACACCAGATTGCTGAATGAAGTCTATGTCCAACGTGTTGATATTCTAATTACGGAAGATAAGAAGATTCATCGTAAAGCATTGGAACTGCGAATCCAGGATAAGGTGTTTACTATCGATTCATTCTTAGAGAAGACTTTTGCGGAACATCCAGAACTCGTCAACTATAAGGTCCTGAATGTTCAAAAATTGAAATTTGGGAAAATCGACCTTAATGATACTTTCTTCGATAGTCTAAAAGAAGATTATGAAGGCTTTGACAAATGGTTTGTGAGAAAGTATGATGAAGAAGCATATATCACCATTAATTCCAACAATGGCATGCTCTTATCATTTTTGTATCTAAAAGTAGAAAATGAAAGTGAGAATTACTCAAATGTGACTCCTGTACTACCACCTAAGCGTCGATTAAAAATTGGAACGTTTAAAGTTATCAGCAATGGTTTTCGTCTTGGTGAGCGCTTTGTCAAAATAATCTTTGACAATGCCTTGAAAAATCATGTTGAGGAAATATATGTGACAATATATAATAAGCGTCCAGAGCAGCGAAGACTCATAGAATTGTTGGAGCAATGGGGCTTTACTTTATGGGGAGTAAAAGGAGGTGAACAAGTATATGTTAGAGATTTCTCGCCAAAATTCGATGTTACCAATTTGAAAGCTTGCTTCCCTTATATTTCAAAAGGGAAGAATGCATTTATTGTTCCCATTTATCCAAAATATCATACTGAACTTCTTCCCGATTCTATATTGAACACAGAGCCACAAGAAGAATTCATTGAAGACTTCCCTCATCGGAATTGTATCAATAAAGTATATGTTTCAAGGGCAATGGAACCCTTTCCCGTTGCTGGAGATATTTTGGTCTTTTACCGAACAGGAGGCTATTATAAAAGTGTTGTCACGACCATTGGTGAGGTTCAAGAGACAAAATTTGATTTCCAAAATGAAGATGACTTTATTCTTTATTGCCGTAAAAAAAGTGTTTATCCAGAACAGTCATTGCGCGAAATGTGGAGATATTCTAAGAAGAAGCCCTTTGTCGTAAACTTTTTATATGCCTACTCTTTTCCTCATAGGATTAATATGAAAGAATTAATTGATTTAAATGTCTTGTTGGGAGTGAATGATGCTCCTCGAGGGTTTAAACCAATAACCAAAGAACAATTCGAAATAATTTTAAAAGAAACCAGGAGCGATGAAAGTTTTATTATCGATTAAGCCGGAGTTCGTTGAGAAGATATTTGCAGGTACAAAGAAATACGAATTCCGAAAATCTTTGTTTAAAAAGAGAGGTGTGAAATACGTAGTAATTTATGCCTCTGCTCCAATAAAACGTGTAGTCGGTGAATTTGAAATAGACGATATTGTCTCAGACGATGTGAATATCGTATGGGAACTAACCAGGAAACATTCTGGTATCACTAAGGCCTTTTACAATTCGTATTTTCATAATAGGAAGATTGCAAATGCTATACGTATTGGACATTTAACAAAATATGAGAAGGCAAGGCCTCTGTCGGATTATAATATTCATCAGGCTCCACAATCATTCTGTTATATTTAATATAATCATGAATTGCCAAAACAAAACGCAAGTATCAGTAACTATTCATGTTGAATACGAAACAAAGGCTGAGCACTATCTGTTGTGCTTCAATAACGATTGCTCATTGGCGGATTAAAATAAGTAGCTAAACAAATTTAAACATCAATATTCTGTAGAATTTTGGATTGGAGCGGTTTAGAAATTATGGCACAGAAAGAGAACAAACTAATACTCTATAAGGATGAAGAAGGCAAACTGAGTGTGAATACGCTCTTTGCCGATGAGGATGTGTGGCTGACGCAAGCTCAATTGGCAGAAGTATACCAGTCAAGCAAATCCAACATCAGCGAACATCTGACAAACATCTTTGCAGACAAGGAATTGGATAAGGATGCAGTTGTTCGGAAATTCCGAACAACTGCTACAGACGGCAAGAATTACCAGGTACAATACTACAACCTTGATGTCATCATTGCCCTTGGTTATCGTGTGCAGTCACCTATTGCCGTTCGCTTCCGTCGCTGGGCCACCAGATTGCTGCATGAATATATCCAGAAGGGTTTCACGATGGATGACGAGCGATTGAAGCAAGGTGGAAACCGATATTTTAAGGAGTTGCTTCAACGCATTCGTGACATTCGTAGTAGTGAGCGTAACTTTTATCAGCAGGTGACAGACATTTATGCCACATCTACCGATTATGATCCACGTGCCCCTATGACCAAACTCTTCTTCGCCACTGTGCAGAACAAGATGCACTATGCCGTACACGAACATACAGCAGCAGAACTGATTTATGAGCGTGTGGACAACGAGAAGCCCTTTGTGGGAATGACAAACTTCAAGGGGGATGTGTACGACATAAAACGATATTGAAACGAATATAAAAAAGAAATGAAAGAAGAAATAATACCTATACAAGATGAAATAGTCCTTTACCAATCGGAAGATGGTAATGTGAAAGTTGATGTGTTGTTTCAAGATGAAACGGTGTGGTTAACACAAGAACAAATGGCAATGCTGTTTGGGAAAGGGAGAACAACAATTACGGAACATATTGGTAATATCTTTTCGGAAGGAGAACTTAATGAAGAAGTGGTATGTCGGAAATTCCGACATACCACTCAACATGGCGCTATTGAAGGACTTTCACAAATCAAAGAGGTGAAATACTATAATCTTGACGTCATCATTTCCGTAGGCTACCGAGTAAAGTCTCGCCAAGGTACAATGTTCCGTATTTGGGCTACACAGCGGTTGCGCGACTACATTATTCGTGGTTATGCTTTGAATGAGGAACGTTTCAAGAAGGGCTCTTCCATGAACTACTTCCGTGAGCTGATTGAAAAGATACGGGAAATCCGTTTGGAAGAAAAAGTTTTCTATCAGCAGATCAAAGACATCTATAAAACAAGTATAGACTACGACCCATCAGATGAAATGACTATACAGTTCTTTAAGGAAGTACAAAACAAGTTGCTTTGGGCTGTGAGTGAGAAGACAGCAGCTGAGTTGATTTATTACCGTGCAAATGCCTCATTGCCATTGATGGGGCTCACTTCTACAAGTGTGTTGGAGAAAGTAAGAAAACAGGACATACTTGTAGGAAAGAATTATCTGAAAGAAGATGAATTGCAGGCCTTGAAACTTATAGTGGAGCAATATCTGGCATACGCTGAAGCTCAAGCATTGGCACATCGACCAATGTATATGCGTGACTGGAAAGAACGTTTGGATATGATTCTGAAGATGAATGAACGTAAACTACTTGAAGACGCGGGGAAGATTTCTCATGAATTGGCTAAGCAAAAAGCGGAATCAGAATACGCGAAATTCAGGGAGACAGAAAAGGAACGGGTTCATCTGGAAAGTATTAAGGAATTGGATCAAGACATCAAACTGTTAAAAGGGAAATAATATGTCACCATTCAACGAACATGCCTTGGAGATGGGCATCATGGAGCTGTTCGAGCAGCAAGGGTATAGCTGCCAGAACGGTGAGACGATACATAAGGAGTTGTCGGATGTACTGCTGCGTGATGACTTGCGGATGTATCTGATGGACAGATACGGGGCAGAGGGTATCACGGCGCTGGAAGTGGAGCGCGTGATGGCGAAGCTGACAGCAGACAACGGTGCTCCGTTGTATCAGCAGAATGCCCAGACTTATAGGCTGATGACAGAGGGATTTGCCATTAAGCGTGAAGATGCCTCGAAGCCCGACTTGTTCGTTGAGGTGATAGATTTTAAGGATGTAGAGCGCAATATCTTCAAAGTGGTTAACCAACTGGAGATAAAAGGCGCAGAAAAACGTATTCCCGATGGTATCGTATATGTGAACGGTCTGCCAGTGGTGGTGCTGGAGTTCAAGAGTGCTGTGAAGGAAGATACCACCATCATGAATGCCTATACGCAACTAACCGTGCGCTATCGCAGGGATGTGCCTGACTTGTTCCGCTATAACGCCTTTATCGTGATCAGCGATGGCGTAAATAATAAATATGGTACATTGTTCTCTGATTATGAGTTCTTCTATGCCTGGCGGAAGGTAGAAAGGGCGGATAAGCCCAATGATGGCATCGACTCGTTGCACACGATGATGGAAGGGCTATTCAGGAAAGATCGACTGCTGAGTGTCATCAAGGACTTTGTGTTCTTCCCAGACACCTCGAAGAGCGAGGCAAAGATCGTTTGCCGCTATCCGCAGTTCTTTGCTACCCACAGGCTCTACGACAATATCCTGGAGCACTCACATATCAATATTCATGGCGACGGTAAGGGCGGAACGTATTTTGGTGCTACAGGATGTGGCAAGAGCTTGACGATGCTCTATCTGACAAGGATGTTGATGAGGAGTAAGCATCTGGCGAGCCCTACCATCGTACTGATTACAGACCGTACCGACCTTGATGACCAGCTATCAGGACTGTTCCTGAATGCCAAGCAGTTTATTGGCGACGAGACGGTGGTGAATGTGGAATCGCGCGAGGAATTGGGTAGATTGCTGAGGGGCAGAAAGAGCGGTGGGGTGTTCCTGACGACGATACAGAAGTTCAGCGAAGACATCAATGTGCTATCCAACAGAGCCAATATCATCTGTATATCAGATGAGGCTCATCGTTCGCAAACGAATATCGAGCTGAACGTAGCGATCACGGATACGGGCGTTAAGCGCAGTTATGGTTTTGCCAAATATCTGCATGACTCGCTGCCTAACGCCACCTACGTGGGCTTTACTGGAACGCCTATTGATGCTACGATAGATGTGTTTGGCGATGTGGTGGATGCATATACGATGACGGAATCCGTAGCAGACGGCATTACACGGCGCATCGTCTATGAAGGCCGTGCGGCCAAGGTGTTTGCGGACCATAAGCAGTTGGAGGCTATCGAGGCCTACTACAAACAATGTGCAGAGCAGGGAGCCAACGAATACCAGATAGAGGAAAGCAAGAAGGCCGTCACCCAGATGGATAAGATTCTGGGCGATCCGAAACGACTGGCTGTAGTGGCGAAGGACTTTGTAGAGCATTATGAGAAACGGATAGAGGAAGGGAGTACCGTCTGCGGAAAGGCGATGTTCGTTTGCTCAAACCGATTTATTGCCTATGACCTCTATCAACAGATTATTGCCTTGCGCCCTGAATGGGCTGAAAAGATCGGCGATAACGAGCACACGCCGGTAGAACGTATTAAACTGGTGATGACGCGCGAAAAGGATGATGACCCCAAACTGCGAGAACTGATAGGGTCGGACGAAGACAGGAAAGCACTTGATGTGCTGTTCAAGAATCCTGAATCGAACTTCAAGATTGCGATTGTGGTGTCAATGTGGATTACAGGCTTCGATGTGCCTTGTCTGGATACAATGTATATTGATAAACCCTTGCAGAAACATACATTGGTGCAGACGATATCACGAGTGAACCGCGTGTATGAGGGCAAGGACAAGGGCTTGGTGGTGGATTATATCGGCATCAAGTCCAACATGAACAATGCCTTGAAGCAGTATGCAGGGGGTGGCGATCTGGGCGATAATGTGGAGACCATCGAGCAGAGTGTGACAATGGTGAAGGATGAGCTGGATATCCTGCGTAGGATGTTCGCCTCGTTTGACTATTCTAAGTTCATGACAGGAACGCCCTTGGAGCAGTTGGAATGCTTGAAGCACGCAGCAGAGTTTGTGCAGGTTACAGAGAAGACACAAAACCAGTTTATGGGGCATACCAAGAAACTGAAGTCGGCATTCAATCTCTGTTCGAACCACGAAGCTATCACGGACGAAGACCGCGAAGACATACATTTCTTTACGGGTGTGCGTTCGATTATCTATAAGCTGACCAAAGGTGATGCTCCTGATGCGGCACAGATGAACCGAAAGGTGAGTAAGATGATAGAGGAAGCCTTGCAGTCGGAGGGCGTGGAAGAGGTGATTCAGGTGAATGACAAGACCAAAGACCTGGACTTGCTGAGTCAGGACTATATGGCAAGACTCGAAAAACTGAAATTGCCCAATACCAAGGTGAAGCTGATGGAGAAGCTGCTGCGAACAGTAATCACCGACTTTAAGAAGGTGAACAAGATGAAGGGTGTTGATTTCACGAAACGCCTGAATGCGCTGGTGCAGAAATACAACGACCGTAGCGACAATGCAGTGTTTGCGGAAGAGGTGTTAAAAGAGGTGGCAAAGCAGATGGCGGAGTTGCTGCAAGAGGTCAATCAGGAAAAGAAGTCGTTCAAGGACTTGGGTATCACATACGAAGAAAAGGCTTTCTATGACATTCTGAAAGAGATTGCCCATAAATTCGGTTTTGAATATCCAGAAGAAAAACTGATCCCGCTTTCTGCTGCTGTCAAGAAGATGGTAGATGACAAATCGCGCTATACCGACTGGGCGAACCGCTCAGATATCAAGGCTGAGTTGCAGATGGACTTGATACTGATTCTTGCAGAACACGGATATCCGCCAGTTCCTCAGGACGATGTCTTCAAGGAGATATTCGAACAGGCTGAGAACTTCAAGAAATACGAAACGGAAGACGAAGAAAACATCATCAGCTTGAAACTGGTAGCTGTGGAGGATGACCGCGAAGTGCGAAACCTCATCTACAATCGCCTGCTAATGAATCCCGATACACCGGACCATGAGCTTCAGCGTGAAACGATGGAATTATTCGGAGAACGTTATCCAGAAATGGGCATCATGGACTGGAAACGCATCATCGAAGCTTATACGCCCATGGTTCGCGAAGCGGCTAAACAACCAACTGCGAAGGTAATAGAGATGGAACAGCGCAAGTATGGCATGGCGGCTGAGAAAGAGGATGAGTGAAGGTCCTCAAGGGTTACCAGTAGTTCTCTAATCGCAGAGCTTCCTCTTCCGTGATCTGCGTGACAGCACCATGTTTCTGTTCAGAGAAATTGGCGCGTGTGGTAATGCCGTCGCCGAAATGCCCGATGGAGCGAAACGTCTGGAAGTCGGTGGTCTCCATGAAACCGAAGTTATGGGGCCTGATGCTAAAGATATCATACATTAGGAGCCACTTATTCTGACCGATAAGCTTGAACATCGTGGGTGCCTCGCAAGATCTTGGCTCTACATCAATCTGCTGGGGCTGATAGACGTAACCACGGTTGATATGGTCGCTGATGGCCATCTTAATACCGCCAGGATTTTCCTGAGCACAGTATGTCATGCAGTAGCGGCCGTCGGGCATCGGGATGATATCGGCATCCAGGATCTGTACATTCGGATCGGGGTACTCAAAGAGCAACTTGGGTTCGGTGACGAGACGGGTGAAATCATCATCGGCATAGGCATAGAAGAGCTGGGTCTTACCCTTGCCCGTGGGGCGGATGGTGAAATAGACCATCAGCTTATCCTCCTCGGGGTCATAGATGGTCTCGGGAGCCCAGGCGCAGCCCAGCTCACCGAACTTTTCAGGGAAAGCCTGGTCGATACGGAATACCGTGTGCGACCAGTGGATGAGGTCCTTGGACTTCATCAACACCAGACCTCGATTGTTGCCCCAACCATATTCCTTGCCATCGCGCTCCCATTCCGTCTCACGATAGCCCTCACGCTGACCGAAGATGTGCAAGTCCGTAGCTGCAATGTAGAAGGTGCCATCGGGACTGCGGTAGATATGCGGGTCGCGGATGCCACGCTGCTGAGCAATGCTGTCGCCGCTTACCACGGGGCGGTCATCGTTGAGGGCGGTCCAGTTGTAGCCATCGCGACTCAAAGCCATGTGGAGGCTATGGTCAGCATCCTTGTGATATACCATCACATAAGCCCCCATTTCCGGCTGTTTTACGGGCTTCGTGGCCTGTGCGTTCAAAGACAGGAAAAAGAGGAGAAAGAGACAACAAATTTTATTCATGATTCTTCTTGGTGTAGTTAACCAACAGGAAGCTGGGATGGCAGCGGAAATAGATGCCGAAGGAAAAATTGCTGGCGAAGGTCGAGGGCAGCGTGCTGCCGTCGGACTTCTTCAACTGACCGGCATAGAGCGGGTAGGCATCGACTTTCGCTCCAAGGATATAGTTCTTGGCAAAGGTATGGCTCCACTCGACGCCCACATGGGGTGTGAGGAGGCTACTGAAACGCTCCCCCTCGTGCTTCAGGGACATGGTGCTATAGAACGGGGCGCCATAGAGTGACACGAAATCGCGGGCGTAGAACAAACCGACAAAAGCGCGGAAGTCACGGGCAAAGTCAGCAGCCACCATGCAGGAACCTGCCACACCGACGTCGAAGGGCCACAGGTGGCCGCTCTGCTGCCAGCAAGCCAAGGCGCTGACCTCGGCGGTAAGTGTGCGGAGTACGCGACGACCGGTGTTCCACTGCAGGCCTACGCCGATGCCACCATTGGTGATGGTCTGCACTCCCATATCCGTGGCATCCTGCTCGCCACCACGATGTTGAATCAAGATGTCGAGGGGGATGTAGAAGCCCACCCCCGACCCCTCCCCGTAGGAGGGGAGATTAGAGTTGAGAGTTGTGGAGCCCACCCCCGACCCCTCCCCGTAGGAGGGGAGATTAGAGTTGAGAGTGGAGGGTTTAGAGTTTAAAGATACGCGCTGGTGAAGGCCGACGGTGAAGGCTTCCTGATGGGTGTCTTCTTCGAAGATATAGCTCTGCCAGTTGACCCACGCGTCCAACTCATAACGTGGCAAATCCAGCAGCAGTTGGAAGCCCATCTCAGGGTCTTGCGTTAGGTTGATCTCGGGATTCATTAAGGGCTCCATCACACGGTGATTCGCGCCACCATAGATGTCCCCCAGCACAAAGGTGAGACGCTTCAACTGCGCTTGTGCACGGAAGAACGGCAGGACATGGGCTCCGCGCTGGTACTGATCACCTTTCCACCTCCCGATATCATGATAGACATAGCAGGGGTATTTGTTGGCACCGTTGAAGATGAGGGCGTGCAGACCAGCCTCCAGACGGATGCTGGAGAGGGGTTGCCAGACTAATTTCGGCTGTACCCACAACCCTGGCAATGTATAGCCTTTGGACTGCTCGCCGTCGAACTCGTTGTCCTTGAAGAACGAGATGTTGTCGAGCGCGAAATGAAGCGTGCGTGTTTCAGCCGAATCCAATGCAATATCGGAGGCCGCCATACGGAACGCGAGGTCCTGGGCCTTCAAGAACGATGAACAGGCAACCACACAGGCTGCAAGAATCCATTTTTGCATGTGAGAATCGTTTGACGGCGCAAAGATAAAGAAAAGTTGTAAGTTTAAGGTTGAAAGTTAAAAGTTTTTTCCCTTTTCCTTTATTTTTAGACTTCGCGAGAAAAAATAGTACTTCGAACACCGGCAAATCGCAAATTATCATTACTTTTGCAGCAAAAGAATCAAAAGAATGACTAAGAAACAACGTTACGAGGCCGTGATTGCCTATTTCGAGGAGGCGATGCCGGTGGCTGAGACGGAGTTGCACTTCGCCAATGACTTCCAACTGTTGGTGGCTGTGATGCTGAGTGCCCAATGCACAGACAAACGTGTGAACATGGTGACACCCGCCCTCTTCGAGGCCTTCCCCACTCCTGCGGCCATGGCGGCGGCAAGCGAGGAAGCGGTGCTGGCGTATGTGAAGAGTGTCTCCTACCCTAACTCCAAAGCCAAACATTTAGTGGAGGCCGCACGACAGCTGGTGGAGCGCTTCGGCGGGCAGGTGCCCGATACGCTGGAGGAGCTGACATCGCTGCCGGGTGTGGGAAGGAAGACGGCGAACGTGATGATGAGCGTGGTCTTCGGCAAGGCGGCAATGGCTGTTGATACGCATGTGTTTCGCGTCAGTCACCGCTTGGGCTTGGTAAGCGAGAAAGCGAAGACGCCGCTCGCCGTGGAGCTGGAGCTAATCAAATATTTCCCCGAAGCGCTCATCCCCAAGGCGCACCACTGGCTGATTCTGCACGGACGCTATGTCTGCACAGCCCTCAAGCCACACTGTATGGAATGTGGATTGCAGAAGACGTGCGCATACTATGCACGCTCCCTATGAACTAACGGATTTCCTTGAGTCTGCGGCCATTCCACGCCACACGCTTGGTGACGACACCTTGATCCGTAGTACATACGTAGTCGATGGACTTCTCCTTGTTATCCACCTTGTGGACAATCAAGTGGGTGTCCTCCGGGATGTCGACGATGCCTGCAATACTAAATTCAGATACATGCCACATCTTTCGGGCTTCCATATCATACAGGAAGAAGCCCAAACCTGAGTACTGCCCGGCAAAAGGCTCACCGTCACGGCAATCGACAGAGTTCTCAATCACCAGCTGGTGCTTGCCGTCGGCAAAATCCCAACAAACATATTCCCTCACATATGTGTATGTCGGGCCGTCATCCTGAACCTCCGTCTCGTCAAAGCGCATATAGCGTTCCTTCTCGTCGAGCGCGATGGAGCTTCCTTTGGGCAATGCCTTTCCCTTTTGGAACAGGTTCCAGCTATGCTCCAACGTGACGTAGGCATCAAAGGTTTCTTCTTGCGAAAGGATGGCGTTGATGAAGTCTGCCATCGTCGGTTCTCCGCCTTTGCTCTTGACGGGAACTGCATATTCACTCTCCTGGAACAAGACGGAATCCGGTTCTTCTTCAAATAGGGAATCCGTGGAATCTTGATCGTCCTCGGTAACGGAAGTCGAGCTGGATTCTTCTGAAGTCTTTTGCGTCCTCTGACAGGAAACGGTAGCTGTCGCCAACATGGCCACAAGCATACATAATGCGGCAAAATACGTCTTTTTCATAACCTCTGCAATAACATGATGTTTCTTGTTTCTGGGTGCAAAGATACATTTTCTCTTTGAGACAGCAAATAAAAAATCTTAATTCCTTGCACGCCTCAACATAAAAGAGTACATTTGCACACGATTTTGGAGAATTGAACAAT